>VFQM010000145.1_pt1 | contig 89390 bp, 80 predicted proteins | sample 3512391 | NCBI WGS metagenome assembly VFQM01 (sample SAMN10412369, study PRJNA504923) | tailings metagenome | isolation source: Replicate 1 from Balatoc abandoned mine | place: Philippines | reverse complement strand
CGAGGATCGTGCCGAACATCTTCGTGGTGGCGTAGATCTCCGGCTCGCCCTCGGCGGACAGGTTGATCATCTTGGCGTAGCAGCCGCCTTCGAAGTTGAAGACCGCCGTATCCGACCAGCCGTGCTCGTCATCGCCGATGAGGGTGCGGCTGGCGTCGGCGCTGAGGGTGGTCTTGCCCGTGCCCGAGAGCCCGAAGAAGATCGCGCTCTTGCCGTCGGCGCCGATGTTGGCGCTGCAGTGCATCGGCATCACGCCCTGCGCGGGGAGGAGGTAGTTCAGAAGGCCGAACACGCCCTTCTTCATCTCGCCCGAATATTCGGTGTTGCCGATCAGGATCAGCTTCTCGGTGAAGCTCACCGCGATCACCGTGTCGCTGCGGCAGCCGTGGCGTTCCGGGTTCGCCTTGAAGCTGGGCAGGTTGATGATGGTGTATTCAGGGACGAAGCTCGCCAGTTCGTCCGCCGTGGGGCGCACCAGCAGGGTGCGGATGAACAGGTTGTGCCACGCCATCTGGTTGATGACGCGCACATTGACGCGGTATTCCGGCTGCGAGCCGCCGAACAGGTCGGCGACGTAGAGCTCCTCCTGCCCTTCGAGCTCCTTGAGGAAATCCGCCTTGAGGTTGGCGAAGTGCTCCTCGCTCATCGGTTGATTGATGGTGCCCCAGTTGATCGTGTTCTCGGTCTCGGCATCGCGGACCACATACTTGTCCTTGACGCTGCGCCCGGTGAACCTGCCCGTATCGACCAGCAGCGCGCCGTGCTTCGTCAGCTTGCCCTCGCCCTTCGTCAGCGCATGTTCGACAAGCGCCGCCGTGCCGAGATTGGCGTGGATGGTTGCGCGGGTGGCGAGGTTCTGGGCGGCCAGCGGGGTTGCGAGCGAGGTCAACTTACGTCTCCTGAGCAAAGCTGCTTGGGGCGGCCTGAGCCGACCTGGGCAATAATCGAGGGGATCGTCCGGTCAAAGCCAGCGAATCCCCTCCGTCAACTCGCATCCCGTAGCACTTGCGCATACGTATGCAACCTCAGGCGACAGGCGCTGTTCGTTCGGTTCGATCCCTCATCGCGAGCCTTAAGCGGCGATCGCGCGGTCGTCAAACAGGGTGCGGCCTAGCAATTTTCGGGAGCACCCAAGCGTGCCTTGGCCGACGCGCGCAGACGTTGCGGCGCGCGGGCGATGGCGCTACCCAAAGGCGATGCAGGCTGATCGGCACACTCGATGACGGCGATGGAGGGCTCCCCCGCAGAGGCCGCCCCGACCCCGGCCGACAGCGCCGCGGGCGGCGCAGGCGATGCTGCGCGCAAGCTGCAGATCGCGCTCGTCGACGATGATCGCAACATCCTCACCACCGTCTCGATCGCGCTGCAGGCCGAAGGCTTTGCCACCCGCCTCTATTCCGATGGGGAAACGGCGCTGAAGGCGCTGCTCGACAACCCGCCCGACCTCGCCGTGTTCGACATCAAGATGCCGAAGATGGACGGGATGGAGCTGCTGCGCCGGCTGCGCGAGAATTCCGTCCTTCCGGTCATCTTCCTCACCAGCAAGGACGACGAGAGCGACGAAGAGGCCGGGCTGCAACTGGGCGCGGACGATTACATCGCCAAACCCTTCTCCCTGCGCCTGCTGATCGCCCGCATTCGAGCGATCCTGCGCCGGGCCGAGCCGCTGGCGGCAGGTGCTTCCCCCGCTGCTTCGCCTGCCGAACCCGCGCCCGCCACCCTCACCCGCGGCCGGCTGTTCATGGACCCGGCGCGCCATCAGGTGACGTGGCAGGGCGAGGCGGTCAGCCTGACCGTCACCGAGTTCCTGATCCTCGAGGCGCTGGCGATCCGCCCGGGCGTCATCAAGAGCCGCAACCAGCTGATGGACGCCGCCTACCCGGACGACGTCTTCGTCGATGATCGCACCGTCGACAGCCACATCAAGCGGATGCGGCGCAAGTTCAAGCTGGTCGACCCCGGCTTCGATGCGATCGATACGCTCTATGGCGCGGGCTACAGCTTCACCGATGGCTGAGGCCAGGCGCGCTGCGGCGGGGAACGGCGAACAGCTGAGCGCCACCGGGCGGTTCGCGCTGACCGGCCGCATCCTCGCGGTCAACATCCTGCCCCTGCTGATCCTTGGCGGCGGGCTGTTCTATCTCGACAGCTATCGCACGCAGCTGATCAACGAACGCTTCAAGCTCGCCCGGATCGAGGCGCAGATCACCGCCGAGGCGCTGGCCGGTGCCACCCGCGAGCGGCAGGAGGCGCTGCTGGTGCAGATCGGCAAGGAACAGCGCATGCGGCTGCGCACCTTCGATGCCAAGGGCCAGCTCACCGCCGACAGCTTCGCGCTGGCCGATCCCGCCTTCCGCTTCAACGACATTTCCGACGATGACTGGGAGCAGCGTTTTGCCGTGTGGCTCGATCGCACCATCGACACCATCGTTTCGGCCGAACCGGTGCAGGACTATGTCGAGCCCGAAGGCGAGGAGGCCGATGCGTGGCCCGAACTCGCACGCGCGCGCGAGCTCGGCCTCAGCCAGGTCCGGCTCTACGACTGGAGCGACGGCACCCCCGTCATCACCGCCGCGGTGCCCGTGGGGCTGCAGGGCGCGACCCTGCTGACGGTGCGAAACGCGGTCGACATCACCGAAAGCGTGCGCGCGGCGCGGACCACGCTGTTCCTGGCGATGCTGCTGGTGATGGCGGTCTCGGCGGCACTTTCGCTGTTCCTCGCGCGCACCATCGTCACGCCCCTGCGCCTGCTGGCGCGCGCTGCCGTGCGGGTGAAGCAGGGCCGCGACCGCGAGGTCGAAGTGCCGCGCCTGCCGCAGCGCAGCGACGAGATCGGTCTGCTCGCCCGGGCGGTTTCCGACATGACCGGCGCGCTGCGCAAGCGCATCGATGCGGTCGACAGCTTCGCCGCCGATGTCGCGCACGAAATCAAGAACCCGCTTGCCTCCCTGCGCAACGCGGTCGACACCCTGCCCCGGGTCGATGATCCGGACTTGCGCCAGCAGCTCATTGGCATCGCCGCCCACGATGTCCGCCGGATCGACCGCCTCGTCACGGAAATCTCCGCCGCCAGCCGGGTCGATGCCGAGATCAGCCGTGCAACGCTGGAACGCGTCGACCTTGCCGAACTCTTCGCCAACCTCATTCGCAGCCGCGAGGATCGCGGGATGAATGGCGGGCGGCAGATTTCGCTCGAGGCCGCAGAGGGTGCGCGGCTCAGGGTGATGGGCGTGCCGACCCAGCTCGAACGCGTCGCCGAGAACCTGCTCGATAACGCCGTCTCCTTCTCGCCCCCCGAAGGCACGGTGCGCGTCGCGATCCGGGCCGCCGGGCGCCAGATCGTCACCGAGGTCAGCGACGAAGGCCCCGGCATAGCGCCCGAAGCGCGCGAGGCCGTGTTTCGCCGCTTTCACTCCGACCGGCCCGATGGCGAGAGCTTCGGCAATCATTCCGGCCTCGGCCTCGCCATCGGCCGCGCCATCGCCGAGGCGCACGACGGCAGCCTGGTGGCCGACGCACGGCCCGGCGAAGCGCCAGGTGCATGCCTGCGCCTGACACTCCCCGCGGCGCCATGACAGCGGTGGTGATGCAGGCAAGCGCGGTCGTGATCGGTGCCCTCGCGCTGCTGATCGAAGGGCCGCCGGGCAGCGGCAAATCGAGCCTCGCTCTCGCGCTGATCGACCGCGGCGCGGGGCTGATCGGGGATGATGCGGTGACACTGACGGCGAAGTCCGGCCGCCTCATTGCCTCACCCCCGCCCAACATCGCCGGGCTTCTGGAGGTGCGCGGGGTCGGCCTCGTGCCGCTCCCGGTCGCGAACCCTGCCCCCGTCGCGCTGATCCTCACCCTCGGCGGACCGCTTCCGGAGCGTCTGCCCGAGCCTCCGCTTGCCACTCGCAACATCGCCGGTGTGGCCGTGCCGGTGCTCACCTTCGATCCCGGCACCCTAGCCCCGGCCACGCGCGCCGAATGGGCACTGCAGATGCACGGCCACGTGTTCGATCCATCTTCCCTTTGCCCCGGCCCATCGCCACATAGAGCGACATGAGCGACCCCGCCGCCCCTCCGCCGCCGCCCGAAAGGCGCCAGCTGCTGCTTGTCACCGGGCTTGCCGGTGCGGGCAAATCGACCACGCTCGACGTTCTGGAAGACCTTGGCTGGGAGACCATCGACAACTTCCCGGTGCGCATGCTGAAGCGCCTCGTCACCATGCCGGACGATGCGCGCGGGCCGCTCGCCATCGGCTTCGATTCGCGCACCCGAGGCTTTGTGCCGACCGACATCATCGCGCTGGTGAAGGACCTTGCGACAAGACCCGATCTGACCCTCACCTCGCTCTTCCTCGATTGCGCCGGAGGCGAGCTCGAACGGCGCTTCAACGAAACCCGCCGCCGTCACCCCATGGCCGCAGGCCGCCCGGTACAGGAAGGCATCGCCGCCGAGCGCGAGCTGCTGGAACCGCTTCGCCGCTGGGCCGAGGTGATGATCGACACCACCGCGCTGACCAGCAACGACCTGCAGGCGCGCATCCGCGAACTCTTCACCCCCGCCGAGGCCGGTGCGGCGCTTACCCTGACCCTCTCCAGCTTCGGCTTCGCGCGCGGCATGCCGCCGCTTGCCGATCTCGTCTTCGACATGCGCTTCCTCGACAATCCGCACTGGGTGCCGGGTCTCAAGGAACAGACCGGGCAGGACGCCCCCGTCGGCGCGCATATCGAAAAGGACCCGGCCTTCGCCGAAGCCTTCGCCCGCATCCGTGACCTCCTCCTCCTGCTGCTCCCCCGCTACGCTGCGCAGGGCAAACCCTATGTCCACGTCGCCTTCGGCTGTACCGGCGGGAGACACCGATCCGTGTACACCGCCGAGACCATGGCCGAGGCCTTGCGCGGCGCGGGATTTTCGCCCACTGTCCGGCACCGCAACCTGGGCTCGCGGGCGGCCGACGCGATCGAAGGCGATCGCCGCTAGTCCCGGCCAGGCAAATCGACGCGGCAGTGCGAGGCACATTGCCGGTTAAGGTAGAAACGCGTAAGGCAGCCCCCAACGGGCGGGCAGTTAACGGACCCCTATTCACACATGATCGGCTTGATCCTGGTAACCCATGGCCGCCTCGCGGACCAATTCGTCGAGGCCATGGAGCACGTGGTCGGCCCGCAGGAGGGCATCGTCACGGTCTGCATCGGGCCGAATGACGACATGGAACAGCGCCGTGCAGACATCGCCGGAGCGATCGCTGCGGTCGACAGCGGCAAGGGTGTCATCATCCTCACCGACCTGTTCGGCGGCACGCCCTCGAACCTGGCGATCTCGCTGCTCGATGCCGGCCGGGTCGAAGTCATCGCCGGGATCAACCTTCCGATGCTGATCCGCCTCGCCGGCGCGCGCAAGGCGATGGACGTCACCGCCGCCGTCCACGCCGCGCAGACCGCCGGGCGCAACTACATCACCATCGCCAGCGAATTGCTCGGCGCCGACACCGCCCCTCCGGCGCGGGCCAAGGCCTGAGAGACGCCAGCGTGGGGGAGGCAAGGCAGAGCGTCGTGATCGTGAATCGCCGGGGCCTCCACGCCCGGGCGAGCGCGAAGTTCGTCGGCGCGGTCGCCGCTTTGCCGGAGGGGGTGAAGGTCACAGTCTCCAAGGCCCCGCACAGCGCGGCCGGCGGCTCGATCCTCGGGCTGATGATGCTCGGCGCGGCCAAGGGCGACACGGTCGAGGTGTCGGTCGAAGGTGATGGCGCGCAAGAGGTGCTCGCCAGCCTCGTCGCGCTGATTGCCGACGGCTTCGGAGAAGATTAGGCCGGGGGATTGAGGCCGGGCGCCTCAAGGGCTACCGGCTTTGCCATGCGCAAGCACATCACCGGCTTCTCCAACCCGACAGTCAAGTACCTGCGATCCTTGCGCGACAAGAAGCATCGCAAGCGCGCAGGGCAGTTTCTCGTCGAGGGCCTGCGCCTGCTCGAGGACGCACGCGCTAGCGGACGGGTGCCGAAAACGCTGGTGATGGCCGAGGGGCGCGAACATGCCCTGCTGGCGCGGCTCGAGGCCGACGTGGTGGGGGCAGGCGGCGAGGTGATCGCGACCACGCCCGACATCCTCTCCAAGATCACCGGCAAGGACAATGCGCAGGCCGTCGTGGGCGTGTTCGACGAATGGGACACCGCGCTGGCGCGGCTCGACCGCAGCGCCGCACCGATCTGGCTGGCCGCGCAGGCTTTGCGCGATCCGGGCAATCTCGGCACGATGCTGCGCACCTGCGACGCGGTGGGGGCAGGCGGGCTCATCCTGATCGACGATTGCGCCGATCCTTTCAGCGCTGAAGCCGTCCGCGCGAGCATGGGGGCGGTCTTCACCGTGGGCCTCGCGCAGGCGCGTTGGGAGGATTTTCTGCCGTGGCTGCGCGGCGGTGAGGGCCAGCTGGTCGCGGCATCCCTGCGCGAGGCCGTGCCCTATCGCGGCGCGCCCTATACGGCGCCCTGCTTCATCATGGTCGGCAACGAATCGCAGGGGCTTCCCGAGGCATACGAGCTGGCCTGCGACCTGAGAGTCACCATGCCGATGAAGGGCCGCGCGGATTCGCTGAACGCTGCCGTGGCGGGAGCGGTGCTGGCGTACGAGGTGCTGGCGGCGCTGGCATCGGACTGAACCGCCTTAGCAAGGCCTCACGCGTTGCCGATGCACCAGGGATCGGGCTTCATGTCGACCGGAGGCGCGCCTGACCCCGGCTGCGGAAAGCGGACCTTGAAAGTGAAGCTTTGCGGGGTCGGGCCGTAGCGGTCGAGCATCCACAGGCGCGACAAGCCCTCGTCGATGCTCGGGCGGTGCCCGGCAGGCACCCACCAGAGCGCCTGGTAGGCGCTCTCGAAGCGGTGGAAATACTCGCGCCGCCGCGCCATTTCGGGCGTGTGACCCGAGCGGTAGACGAAATCGAACAGGCTCTCGGCGTCCTCCCAGACTGACATGTTGAGCAGCAGCAGCGGATCGGAGGCGACGTCGAAATCGGTCGCGTTGCCGCTTTCGGACTGAAGCCGCCAGACGAATCCGGGGGAGGCGTCGGCGATGGCATTGACCCGTGCAAGTGCGTCGAAGAACGGCTGCACCCGCGGATCGCCCTCCGGCGCGAGCAGCTTGCCGATGTTGATCTGGGCGAGTTGCCAGCCCGTCCCGCTGCCCCGTTCACTCATTCATCCTACTCCGCTGCGTCGCGCTTCGCACTTTCATCCATCATATCAGGCGCTTCGAGCGCTGCAACATCTTCGGCATTGTAGCGCGGCGCGCTCGCGACCAGCGGTACCTCGTCGATCTCGCGCTTGCCGATCTCGACGCCCTTTTCCGCGAGCCGCCGGCCGGACGACAGCACGTTGCGTTCAAAGGAGCCGACGAACTTGTTGTAATTGTTGACTGCGCTTTCCAGCCCGCCGCCCACGCGCTTCAGGTGCTCGGCGGCAGTGGCAAGGCGGTCATAGAGTTCCGCCCCCATCCGCCCGATTTCCTGCGCTTCCTTCGCCAACCCGTCCTGCCGCCACACCTGCGCCACGGTGCGGGCGATGGCGACGAGATTGGTCGGCGTCGCCAGCAGCACGCGCTTGTCGAAGGCGAAGTTCCAGAGATCGGGATCGGCTTCCAGAGCGGCAGCGACGAAATGCTCGCCGGGGACGAACATCACCACGTAATCGGGCGCGTCCTCGAACTGTGACTGGTAGCTCTTGGCCCCCAGCGTCTGCACGTGGTTCCGCATCGAACGCACATGATCCGCCAGCGCCCGCGCGCGGGCTTCATCGTCGGTGGCTTCGAAGGCCTGCTGATAGGCGTTCAACGACACTTTGGAGTCGATCACCAGCACCTTGCCGCCCGGAATGCGCACGATCGCATCGGGGCGCAGACGGCCATCCTCGGTGTCGATCGAGTGTTCCATGACGAAGTCGGTGTGCTGCGCGAGCCCGCATTGTTCGAGGAGGTTCTGCAGTGCCCGCTCCCCCCAGCGTCCACGCGCCTTGGGGGCGTTGGTGAGCGAATTGCCGAGCCGCTGCGCCTCGCGCCGGACCTGCTCCTGGCCTTCCTTCATCGACTGGATCAGCCCCGCCAGCTGCCCGAAAGCATCGGTGCGCTTGGCCTCCAGATCGGCGACCTGCCGCTCGTAATTCGCCAGCTTCTCGCCCACTGGCGAAAGCAGCGCCTTGATCTTGGCCTCGCCCGCCTCTTCCGACTGGCGGAAGCGCGCATCGGCTCGCTCCAGAAATGCCTTCTGCGCCTGTTCGAGCACCCTGCTGCCGGCGTTCTCGAATTCCTTGCGCAGCACTTCCTGCGCCGAGATCAGCGCAGCCTTCTGCTCGGCGAAGGCCTTCTCGCGTTCGGCGGAGGCGCTTTCCAATGCGGCCAGTTTCTCGGCAAGCCCCGCACGTTCGGCCTGCACACCGTCGAGCCGCGCCAGCAGGTTGTCGGCCTGTGCCGCGCGCTCCTTGAGGCCGGCGACCTCGATGCGCGCCTCGCCCAGTTCGGCGATGGCGCGGGCGAACTTTGCCTCCTGCTCGGCGGCGGCAGCCTCCCCTGCGGCAATCCGCGCACGCAGATCGGCGAGCGGTCGGGAAGCCAGGAACCAACCGAGGGCGATGCCCGCAAACAGGGCGATGATCGAGAGAATCGCGATATCCATTCCGCATCCCTACACGGAACGAAAAGAGAACGCCAGTCCTTGATGGCGGCTATCCCCGGCCCGCTTCGGAAGGCTGGCCAGAGGCATCGGCGGCGGCCTTCTTTTGCCACGGCCAGCGCCCGTCGATCTCGATCTCGAGGCTGAAGGAGAGGAAGGTGCGGATGAGGACGATGAGGCCGAGCACCAGCACGCTATCCAGCGTGGGATCGATGGCGACGGTGCGGATGATGTCGGCGGCGACGAGCAGTTCGAGCCCGGTAAGGATCGCACGCCCAGGCATGCGACGGAAGGTCGCGACTCGGTCTTCGCCCGGTTGCCTGACGCGCAGGGCGGCCCATGCGAAGGCGACTGCGGCATAGAACCCGCCGAGGATCACGACTGCGATCCCCGCCAGCTCGAATACCTGCGCCACCGAACCGGCAATGGCCAGCATGGCTGTGTCGTCGATCATGCCCGGAGTTACCCGCGCGGTCCGCTCGCGGTTCCGTCAGGAGAACGCGGGGTTCCGGATCAAGTCCGGGGAGGCGACAGGATGACAGCAACGGCGCACAGCGCCGCGAGCGCACGCGCGCGAGCCGCAGGGGCCTCGGACCCCGGACTTGATCCGGAGGGATAGAACGACCCCGAGGACTTGCCCGCGGAGGGGGGCACGCAACAAATTACGCCGCGCGCCTGATCTTCTCGAGCTTCTTCAGCACCATCGCGCGCTTGAGGCGGCTGAGGTGGTCGATGAAGAGGATGCCTTCGAGGTGGTCCATCTCGTGCTGCAGGCAGGTCGCCATCAGGCCTTCGAGGTGTTCCTCGTGGGTGTTGCCATCAAGGTCCTGATAACGCACCGTGCAGCTCGCCGGACGATCGACGTCGGCATAGATCTCGGGCACCGAGAGGCAGCCTTCCTGATAGGTCGAAAGCTCCGCCGCGGGATCGAGGATCACCGGGTTGATGAACACCCGCGGTTCCTTCTTCGTGGCCGGGTGCGTGTGCTTGTGGCCGCCGTGGGTGGTGCATTCGACCGGCTCGGCATCGGGATCGTCAGGCTGAAGGTCGATCACCAGCACGCGCTTGGGCACGCCGACCTGGATCGCGGCGAGGCCGATGCCGGGGGCGTCGTACATCGTCTCGAACATGTCTTCGACAAGGCTGTTCAGCTCGGGGCCGAATTCATGGGGTTCGACCGGGGTCGAGACGACTTTCAGCCGGGGGTCGGGCACTTCGAGGATTTCGCGGATAGCCATGGCGGCTATTTAGGCGAGGGCTGCGCAGAATTCAACGCGGGCGCTAACCCACCGGTCTGCGCGCCCGCAAGGCCTGCGCCAGAGTGCCCTCGTCGAGATAGTCGAGCTCGCCGCCCACGGGCAGCCCATGGGCGAGCTGGGTGACCCGCACCGCGGATGCCTCCAGCCGTTCGGCGATGTAATGCGCGGTGGTCTGGCCTTCCAAGGTGGCGTTCATGGCGAGCACGACCTCGTCGATCCCGCCATCCTCGACGCGGGCGAGGAGGCTGGCGATGTTGAGGTCTTCAGGGCCAATCCCGTCGAGCGCGGAGAGCCGCCCGCCCAGCACGTGATAGCGCCCGGGGAAAAGGCGCGCGCGGTCCAGCGCCCAGACGTCGGAGACCTCCTCGACCACGCACAGGGACCGCGCATCGCGGCGCGGGTCGGCGCAGATGCCGCAGGGATCGCGGGTGTCGATATTGCCGCAGGTCTGGCACTCGACCAGCGTCTCGGCGACGCCTGCCAGTGCTTCGAGCAAGGTAGGGAGCGCGGATTCGCGGTGCTTGACCAGCCACAGCACGGCGCGGCGCGCAGAGCGGGGCCCCAGGCCCGGCAGGCGGGAGAGAGCGGCGCTGAGGGCTTCGATTTCCTGTGAGGCCATGCCCCGACCTTACTCCGTACGGCCCGAGCTTGTCGAAGGCCTGTCTTTCTTTTGTCCGCGATAGAAGTAAGGACGGCCCTTCGACAAGCTCAGGGCGAACGGGACTGGTGACGTGCGTGTAGTTTTCATGGGAACGCCCGATTTCGCGGTTCCGGCCCTGCGCGCGCTCCATGAGGCCGGGCACGAGATCGCCTGCGTCTACACCCAGCCGCCGCGTCCGGCGGGGCGGGGGAAGAAGCTCAGCCCCTCGCCGGTGCAGGTCGAGGCCGAGCGGCTGGGGGTGCCGGTGCGTGTCCCGGTGTCGCTAAAGGGCGCTGAAGCACAAAAGGCGTTCGCCGCCCTGAACGCCGATGTGGCGGTGGTCGCCGCCTATGGCCTGATCCTGCCGCAGCCAGTGCTGGATGCGCCGGTGCACGGTTGCCTCAACATCCACGCCTCGCTCCTGCCGCGCTGGCGCGGGGCGGCGCCGATCCACCGCGCGGTGATGGCGGGCGATCCGGAGACGGGCGTGACGATCATGCAGATGGAAGCCGGGCTTGATACCGGGCCGATGCTTCATAAGGTGACGGTGCCGATCAGGCGCAAGACCACGGGCGAGTTGTTCGCGGAATTGGGCGCACTCGGCGCAGCGGCGATGGTGGAGGTGCTGGCGGACCCCTCGGCTTTTGCTCCCCAAGTGCAGGACGATGCAGCAGCGGTCTACGCGCCCAAGATCGACAAGGCCGAAGCGAAGATCGATTGGTCGCAGGATGCTCCGACGATCGAGCGGCTCGTGCGCGGCCTTGCCCCCTTTCCGGGCGCCTGGTTCGAACTGGAAGGCGAGCGGGTCAAGCTGCTGCTCGCCGAAGTGGCCGAGGGTTCGGGCGCTCCGGGCACGGTGCTGGATGAGGATTTCACTATCGCGTGCGGGGTGCGCACGATTCGGCCCCTGAAACTTCAGCGCGCGGGCAAGCCGGTGCTCGAACGCGTGGAGTTTCTGCGCGGGCGGGCGGTGGCTGCTGGGACGGTGCTGGGGTAATGGCCCCTGCTTCATCGTCATCCCGGCGCAGGTCGGGACCCGGAGCGTCACACGTCGCACTCGCGGCACTGAGCCCCGGCCTGCACCGGCAAGGCGAATAGCGCATGACCCGCTTCGCCCTCACCCTCGAATTTGACGGCACGCCCTTCTTCGGGCTGCAACGCCAATCGCGCGGGCCGAGCGTGCAGCAATCGGTCGAGGACGCGCTACACAGGATCACCGGCGAGAAAGTGGTGATGCACTCCGCCGGACGCACCGATGCGGGCGTTCACGCGCTGGCGATGCGCAGCCATGTCGATATCGAAAAACCCTTCGATCCCTTCCGGCTGATGGAGGCCCTCAATGCCCAGCTGCGCCCCGATCCGGTCGCGGTGACGGCCTGCGAGGTGGTGCCTGACGATTGGCACGCTCGCTTTTCCTGCACCGGGCGGCGTTATCTCTATCGCATCGTCAACCGCCGGGCGCCGCTCACGCTGATGCGCGGCAAGGCATGGCACGTGCCCCAGCCGCTCGACACAGATGCGATGCACCGTGCCGCACAGGCGCTGGTGGGCCGCCATGACTTCACCACCTTCCGTTCGGTCCATTGTCAGGCCGCAGATCCGGTAAAGTCGCTCGACCGGCTCGATGTCGAAAGGCACGGCGAGGAAATCCACATCCACGCCGCCGCGCGCTCCTTCCTGCACCATCAGGTGCGCAGCATGGTGGGGTGCCTCAAGCTGGTCGGCGCAGGGACATGGCCGGAGGGCCGTATCGCCGAGGCGCTGGCGGCGCGCGATCGCGGCGCGCTCGGGCTGAACGCGCCGCCGCACGGGCTGTATTTTGTCGAAGCAACCTATCCCGAGAACCTGCCGTAACGTCACGCTAGCCAGCTCGTCATTGCGGGCGTAGCGAAGCAATCCATTCACGGAGCTGGAATGCCGCGTCGCGTTTCGGCTCCTCGCGATGACGAAGAATGACGGGAGACGACGACATGACCACCACCGGAAAACAGCTCTTCACCACCCTGACCGCCGACGGCAAGCTGACTCTTGAAGTGGCCGAGAGCCAGTTCCCAGCGCCCACCGGCAATCAGGTGCTGGTCAAGATGGAGGCTGCCCCCATCAACCCTTCCGATCTCGCGATCCTCACCAGCGCCGCCGACTTCGAGACCGCCGAGTACACCCCCGGCAAGGTCGTCGCCACCATGCCCGAGCCGTTCCTCACCGGCAACAAGGCCCGCCACGGCCAGCGCCTGCCCGCCGGCAACGAGGGCGCGGGCACCGTCATCGCCACCGGCGACAGCGACATGGCCAAGGCCCTCATGGGCGCGCGGGTCGCCTGCGTGCCGGGCAATGCCTTCTCGCAATATGCCATTGCCGATGCGATGATGTGCCTGCCGCTGGGCGAGCACTCTTGCGAAAGCGGCGCCTCCAGCTTCGTCAACCCGATGACCGCGCTGGGCTTTGTCGAGACCGCAAGGATGGAGGGCCACTCGGCCATCATCCACCTGGCCGCCGCCTCGAACCTCGGCCAGATGCTCAATCGCATCTGCATCGAGGACGGGATGAAGCTGGTGAACATCGTCCGCAAGCCGGAACATGTGGCGATGCTCAAGGCGCAGGGCGCGACCTATGTCGTGGATAGCTCGGCCCCGACCTACATGGCCGACCTGCGCGCCGCGATTGCCGAGACCGGCGCCTTCCTCGGCTTCGATCCGATCGGCGGCGGGCAGGCATCCGACGGCGTGCTGAAGGCGATGGAGCAGGTCGCGGTCAGCCAGATGAGCGAGTTCTCGCGCTACGGCTCGAACCAGCAGAAGAAGATGTACATCTACGGCCGCCTCGACCTGTCGCCGACGGTGCTCACGCCGTCCTACGGCCTCCAGTGGAGCATCGCCGGCTGGCTGCTGACGCCGTTCCTCGCCCGCGCCGGGATGGAGACCGTGGTGCGCATGCGTAGCCGCGTGCAGGCGAACCTCACCACCACCTTCGCCTCGCATTACAAAGCCAAGGTGACGCTGGAAGGGATGCTGGAGAAGGACGCAATCTGCGATTACCGCCAGATGAAGACGGGCGAGAAGTATCTGGTCACGCCCTGGGGGTAAGGCGCGCGCGGCTCGCATTTTTCCCAGCAGACCGCCCGGCCCGCAATGCCGATGGAGGGCTGACCGCAGCGATACCGGAGAGCTTAGTCTTGCAAACCCAATGGCATGTTGTCTGCCCGCTCGATGCCTTTCCCGCCGAGGGCAAGCTCGGGGCAGTCATCGCCGGATGGCACATCATCCTCGTGCGCGAGGGGGAGGCGCTGTCCGCGTTCAACGATCGCTGCCCGCATCAGGGCGCGTCGCTTTCGTCCGGCAAGCTGCGCCGAGGGGCGATCATGTGCCCGCTCCACGGAGCGCGGTTCAAGGTCGACACGGGCGAATGCATCGGCGGCGCCTATCCCCCGCTTCGCGTCTTTGCGGTGCGGGTCGAAGGGGGCGAGGTGCTGATCGAACTGCCCGCAGACCCGCCCGGTCCCGGCGACTTGCCGATCCCCGGCGCGGCATGAAAAAGGGGAGCGGGCCACGCCCGCTCCCCCATTGCGGCGGCGAGAGAGCGGCCGCCGGTCAGAACCGCTTGGTCAGTTCCACCATCACCGTGCGCGGCAGGTTGCCGAAGCCGAGCTGATCGGCGCGCACGCCATTGGCGGTCCCCGTGCCCGAGCCGGTCGACGGCCCGTCAACCACGCCCGTCACGAAGAATTCGTTGGTCAGGTTCTTGCCGATCAACGCGAGCTGCCAGTTGCCGTCATTGGCCCCGATCCGGACGCCCGCATCGAGCGTGACATAACTGTCCTGCTCGCTCAGCGGATTGCCGAAGCCCGAGGCAAGGTAATTGTCCGAATAGCGCGCATCGGCGTTGATGCCGAATTCGAGATTGCTGCCGACCGGCGTGGTGTAGGCCGCGCCCAGCGTGCCCGTCCACTCCGGCGCGACCGACAGGCGCGCGCCCGTCAGGTTCTGCCGCGCGCTGATCCCGCCCACGAGGGTGCAGCCTTCGGCGATGGTCTGACCGGCGAAGCACGGGGCCTGCGGAAAATCGGTGTATTCGGCATCGGTGTAGTTGATCGAGCCGCGCAGGTTCAGCCCGGCGATGCTGTAGGGCGCATATTCGAAATCGATCTCCACCCCGCGGGTCCGCGCATCGGCGGTGAGGGTCTGGAAGGCGAAAATCGGCGAGTTGAAGAAATCGACCTGCAGATCGCTGTAGTCATAGGTGAACAGCGTCAGGTTGAGCCGCAGCTGGTTGCCCGCCAGCGTCGACTTGACCCCTGCCTCGAAGCCTTCGACCGTTTCCGGCGCGAAGGTCAGATCGGCGAGCGGATCGGGCGAGAAACCCGAGTTGATCCCGCCGTTGGAGAACCCGCCCGACTTGTAACCGGTCTTGAAGGCACCGAACAGCAGCAGATCGGGATTGGGCTTGTAGGACAAGGTAACTTCGGGAGCGAAATCTTCGAACTTCTGGTTGGCCCTGACCTCGCCGAGCGGGGCGCTCTGATCGCGGAAGATAAAGGTCAGCCCTGGGTTGTTGTAAGGCTGGGTGAAGAAGCTGTCCTTGCTTTCGTCGGTGTAGCGCCCGCCCGCCGCCAGCTCCAGTTCGGGAGTGATCGCGAATGTCACCTGACCGAACAGCGAGAAGGTCTCGCCATCGGTGAAGCTGTCCTTGGTGGTGGCGAGGAACTGGTTCTGGGCCGCTGCGGCGCTGTTGCGCAGCCCTGCGAACATGATGAACTGTTCAAAGGTGCGCGTGGTCGACTGATAGAGCGCGCCGAGCATGAAGTTGAACGGCCCGTCGAATTCCGAACGCACCCGCAGCTCCTGCGAGAATGCTTCCCAGCTGGTGTTCTCGGTCGCCCAGGTGCCCGAGTTGTTGCCGGTCTGGAAGTCGCACACGCACATGAAGCGGTTGTTGTTCCACTGGTAATTGGTGACCGAGGAGACCACGAATTTGTCCGTCGTCCAGTCCACAGCGCCGTTCAGCGCCACGCTTTCGTAGCGGTTGAAGGGGCGCCCATCGGCCCGCGCGAAGGGGAAGGTGGCGGCGATGTCGGTCGGCATGTTGTTCTGCCGGGTGATGAAGTCGGCCGCGCACGGCAGGCCGGTCAGCTGGCTGAGGCCGTTCGCCTGACCGCAGGCGAAGGGCACATAGTTCCACGAGCTGTTGGCCGTGCGGTTGAGGTTGTAGGACGCCTTGAGGTTGATCGTCAGCGCGTCGCTCGCGGCGATCTTGAGGGTCAGGCGGCTGAGCAATTCCTCCTCGCCCGGCTGGTCGCTGGTCACGGGCGTGGCGGTGTGGACGATCGGCATGCCGTCGCCTTCCGCAGCCAGATCGACGATATCGACCGTCGTGTAGGTGCGGTTGGTCTGGATGTTGTCGTAGAGCCCGCCCTCCATCTTGGAATAACGCACCGCGAGCCGCACCCCGGCATTGTCGCCCAGCGGCAGTGAGGCGATGCCTTCCAGACGCCATTGCTGGGCGTTGAATTCATAGCCTGCCCGGGTGATGAACTCGCGCTCGTCGCCCGGGTCCTTGGTGGTGAAGGACAGGACGCCCGCTGTCGCGTTCTTGCCGAAGAACAGCGCCTGCGGGCCCTTCAGTACCTCGACCCGCTGGAGATCGAAGAAGCCTTCGTTGATGACGCGGCCCTGCCCGTAATAGGCGCCGTCGACCACCACTGCGACCGATTGCTCGATGCCGATGGAGGTCGAGGACGAACCGATCCCGCGCAAGGTCAGCTGCGCGCCCGACCCGTTGGAGGCACGCCCGACGTTGAAGTTGGGCGCGATCGCCGCGATCTTCTCGACGCTGGTGATGTCGCGCTGAAGGATGAGCTGTTCGGAAAACGCGGTGACGGCGACCGGCACGTCCTGCACAGTCTCCTCGCGCTTTCGGGCGGTCACCACGATCTCGTCAAGGCCGCCTGCGGGGACGGCTGCAGTGGTGCCGGAGTCTTGCGCCAGTGCGGCGCCGGGCGCTGCAAGCGAGGCCCCGAGAATGCTCGAGACAAGCAGGTACGACCGCGAAATTCGCATAAACTCCCCCATTGTTTCAGTCCTCTACGCCGCGAATTTGCGGTCGGGACGATGTGTGTGCGATTTAGTCCAGCGGCACCGCCGGAAGCGCCTCTCCTTTGTATTAGGTGGCTCTGGCAGGTAAAACCGGCATTTTTGCCGGTGACGGCGGAGGGATGATGCTGACAAGACAATTCTGGCGGTTGGACGCACGACCGGATGATCATGACTACGCGGCCGCTCTGGCGCTGGTCGAGGAGCCGGTGCGGGACCCTGCGCCCGGCGAAGTGCTGGTCGAGGCCCGCTATCTCTCGATGGACCCTGGCGTACGGGTGTGGATGACGGCGCGCGAGGACGGCTATTCGCCCCCGATCCCCCTCGGCACGCCGATGCAGGGACAATTCCTCGGCCGGGTGCTGCAATCCGCGCATACGGGCTTTGCCGCGGGCGACCTGGTGCGCGGCTTCGGGCACTGGGCGACGCACTCCACGGTCGATCCGGCGCTTTCGGGCCTCGCCAAGATGGACGAGGACGTCGCAGACATCCGGGACCATTTCGGCGTGCTCGGCCTGAACGGCTGGACGGCGCTGTGCGGGCTCACCGATGTGCTCGGGATCAGGGCGGGCGAGACCGTGCTGGTCTCCGCCGCGGCAGGCGCAACCGGCAGCATAGCGTGCCAGATCGCGCGCAACATGGGCTGCCGGGTGATCGGCATCGCCGGATCGGATGACAAATGCGCCTGGCTCACCAGCACGCTCGGGATCGACACCGCGATCAACTACAAGACGCAGGATGTTGCCGCCGAACTCGCCAAGGTCGAAGGCGGCATCAACGCCTATTTCGAGAACGTCGGGGGCACGCTGCTCGATGCCGCGCTGCCCAACATGGCGATGCACGGGCGGATTGGCATCTGCGGGCTGATCGAGGGCTACACCAGCGAGACCGGCGCGCCGGGCCCTGCCCGCTTCGATCAGGTGCTGATGAAGCGGCTGACGATCCGCGGCATTTTTCTGCCCGATTTCATGGCCGAGGGGCGCGACTACTATCCCCCGCTGCGCGCGATGTACGATGCTGGGCGGCTAGTGGGCGAATTCGACGAGACGCAGGGGATCGAACACGTGCTCCATGCCTTCACCCGGCTCATGACCGGGCGCAACACGGGCAAGGTGATCGTGAAGCTCTGACGCGGGAGGTCAGGCGTCGCTCACCTGTTCGTGGATGATGCGGTAAGCGCGGCGTACAAAGACCCAGCGGCCATCGCGCTTCTCCAGTTCGTCCTCGTACTTGCCCGCGCCGCGCACCAGCTTTCCGGTTTCGGGATGCTGGTAGAGCTCGTGGGTGTAGGCGACCGCCTTCGCCCGATCTCCGTCGACCTCGATGCTGCCGGGCTCCATGAAATAGACCATCGGCTTTGCCATGTTGTCGAGGCCGTAGACCTTCATCGATTCGATCCAGCCGGCAACGATCACCTCCTTGCCCTCAAAGGTGCCGAGATCGGGGTATTCGGGCAGGAACCACGAGGCGTCCTCGGCCCAGATCGATCCCCAGATGTCCGCATCGCGGGTCATCACGCCGTGCGCGTGGGTATTCATCAGCTCGCGGATCGCCAGCCGGTCTTCCAGAGGTCCGGTGAAAGGCATGGGTCTTCTCCTGTCAGGGTCGCCGATCGGCGAGCCAGTCGTTCAGCACCTCGTGGAAATGCCGCACCCGGGTCTCCTGCGCGGAGAGGTAGGCATCCTGATATCCGCGTGAGTGCATCCCGGCCTGCATCCCTTCGGCCAGTTCCATATCCTGATAGACGATCTGCCCGGCGAGTTCGGGGATGCCCCGACCGCTGTCGAAGCGGCGGTGTTCGCATGCCTCGGCCTCGCGCAGCGGGCGCACCCCGGCCATGATCGATTCCACCTCGGTCTGCCCCTCGACCGGGAAGGCCATGCACCACAGGTCGAAATAGCATTTCTCCGGATCGTCCGGGTGCGGTTCGCTGCGGAAGAAGACGAGGTTGTCAGGCAGGAAGCTGATCGTGACATTCGGGAAGATCACCGTGTGCGGGCTGTCGGTGATCTCCTCGTCGTCGAGATGTTCGTAGTGAAGATAGCCGCGCTCCCGCCACAGCCGCCGCTTGGCCGCCTTGAGATCGCGCCAGCCCTGCATGACGAAATCCTCGTAGGTGGCGTAGCTGTCGGGGTCGATGTCCCATGCCTTGAGGATTGCGGCGAAGACCTCGTTGGTGCCGCTCGCCGGGCGGTCGGTAAGAGAGGGCCGCATCGGCTGGACGGTGCGGCCATGGCCCTTGGGCCACATCTCGTGCCTGGCGGTGTCGACGTCCTGATCGATCCATGGCGGCACCTGCGGGTGGGCGGTGCGGGTGTGGTAGCTTTCCGAGAAGTTGTCGGTGACGAACTTCCAGTTGGCGTTAAGCTCGATCCGGTACCACGCCACCCGCACCGCACTGTCCATCGCGTAGTTGCGGTAGAGCGCCGGGATCGGTTCGAGATAGTCGGCGAGCGCGGGCGCGGCATCGTCCATCGTGTACCACACGAAGCCGCCCCAGGTGTCGCACCGCAGTTCCTTGAGGCGCAGCTTGCCGCAGGGGTTGCCCTGCGGGAAATCATGCGGGTCCTGCGCATGTTCGAGCACCCCGTCCTTGCCCCAACGCCAACCGTGATAGGGGCAGGTGAACGCGTCGAGCGAGCTCGATTCCCCAACCAGACGCATCCCTCGGTGCCCGCAGGCGTTGTAGAAGGCGCGGATCGCGCCGTCCTCCTGCCTGACGGCGATCACCGATTCCTTCATGAAGTCGTGGACGAGGAAATCGCCCGGCTCGGGAATGTCGGCGATCCGGCCGGCGATGTGCCAGATACGGGTCCACAGCATGTCCCATTCCGCCTTGGCGAATTCGCGGGAGTAATAGCGCTCGCCGGTGATCGCATCGCCGCGCAGGTTGGCGGGGTCGCGCCCGTTCATCGGCGGGGGGAAGGGGTGCTGCTGCGTCATGGGCCGTGTCTCTCTCCAGTGACAGGCCGACAATGTGACCACCCCGCGCCGGGCGACAACTATCACTTCAAGGGAAAATCAGGCAAGTCTGCCGGTTTCGGCGTACTTCTAAGCCTTGGCCTTCATGAAGATGATCTTGACCACATCGACCAGCACACGGCGCACCGCCTCGCGGCGGGCGGGTTCCTCGATGAAGGGCGTGTTGATGAGGAGCCCCAGATGCAGCGCCGCCGCGACATCGTTCGCCAGCAGCATTTCCGCAGAGGCGCCCGACCAGTAGGGGAGCGCCTTTTCGACCTCGGCAATCCAAGTCCGCTCGAATGCCTTGGTGGCGGGCACCAGCAGCGCCGAGAGTTCCGCATCGGTGCGCGCGGCCATAGCCAGTTCGAGATAGGCGGCGAACTCGGGCGTCTCGAGGCTCTGCCAGTGGACTTGCGTTGCCACCTCGATGGCGTGCGCGGGATCGCTGTCCCGCAAGGCTGAAAGATAGTCTGACAGGAACCGCTCCAACCGTTGGTGCAGCACATGGTCGATGAGGGCGGTCACGAGGTCGGCGCGGGCCGCGAAATGGTGATGCATCGCCCCGCGCGAGACATTGACGCGGGTCAGCACGTCGACAGTGGTGAGCCGCGCGTAACCTCCCTCGACAAGGCAGGCGACGGCCGCATCGAGGATCAGCTTGCGGGTCGCGGCCGCCTTGCGCTGTTGCCAGCGCTGGGGTTCCGATTGGGCATCAGGCATGGCGCTGCGGCGCGGTGGGGTGCTGGCCATGTCGCCACCCTACCCCTCCGCCGGCCTCGAGGCCATGGCAAACTAGCGAATTGCCGAGCTTGATCGGTCTGCGCTAGAGTGTAAAACAGGCATCACTGCCGGTTTTATGGCATGATGTCCGGAAAGCGGAGAGCGAGAGGCATGAATATCCATCAGGGTGCGGCGCGCTATGCCGAGGGCGCCGATCAGCCGGTGCGCGGCGATGTCATCACCGGCGAACGCTACACCTCGCGCGAATGGATGGAAAAGGAATTCGCCAACCTGTGGCCCAAGGTCTGGCACTTGGGCGCGGTGACGGCCGAGTTCGAGGATGAGGGCGACATCGTGCGCCACAATTTCGCCGACGAATCCGTCATCATGGTGCGCCAGGCCGACGGTTCGATCCGCGCCTTCTACAACACCTGCCCGCATCGCGGAAACCGGCTGGTCCTGGGCGACATTGCCTCAAGCCCGCGCATCACCTGTTCCTATCACGGCTGGCAGTTCGATGCCTCCGGCACCCTCGTGAAGGTGCAGGACCCCGAGGACTTCCCCGGCGGCAACCCTTGCGGCAAGGTGCACCTGACCGAACTGCGCTGCGAGACATGGGGGCCGTTCGTGTTCTGGTGCATGGACGAAAACGCCAAGCCGGTGGCCGAGTGGCTCAGCCCGCTGCCCGAAATGCTCGCTGGATACGGTCTGGAAAGCTGGGTGCGGGCGATGAACCTGTCGTGCGATGCAAACTTCAACTGGAAGATCATCCGCGACAACTTCAACGAAAGCTATCACCTGCCCACCATCCACCCCGAGCTTGCGACCTTCATCAACGACGGGCTCGATGACACGGTTTTCGCCATGTACGACAGCGGGCACAACGCGATGTGGATGAAGGGCCATCAGGCAACCGCGCGGCGGCAATTCGACAATGTCCCCGCCCCGCTCGACGATATCGCGCGCGCATGGGGCGTTGACCCGGCGGACTATGCAGGACGCCCGAACGACATCCGCGAGGCGATCATCGCCGCCAAGCGCAAGCTAGGGCCGGAGCGCGGCTACACCAACTACGCCGCCATGACCGATCAGCAGCTCGTCGATTACTTCCACTGCACGCTGTTCCCCAACCTCACGATCACCATGTCGCCCGAACAGTGCCAGATCCTGCGCACCGAACCGCATCCAAGCGACCCTGCCAAGTGCATCTTCCAGCACTGGTGCCTCTATCCGCCCGTCGAAGGCATGGCCGAGGTCGAAAGCCCGATCGGTCCGATCCCGCTAGAGCATGACGCAGTGCAGCGGCATTCGGCCTATGGCGATGGGGTGAGCCTCGGCTTCGTGGCGGATCAGGACCTCTCGATCGGCACCACCCAGCAGCAGGGTCTCGCCTCGCGCGGATTCAAGGGGGCGATCCTCACCTATCAGGAAAAGCGCATCCAGCGCTTCCATGAATTGCTGAACGACATGGTGCTGGGCGGAACGACGCCGCCAGCCGCCTAGATCGAAGCAAACCCGCCGTCGATGACGAGCTCGTCGCAAGTCATGAAGCTCGCGGCCTCCGAGCACAGGAACACCACCCCGGCCGCGATTTCCTCGGGCCGGCCCATCCGGCCGATGGGGTGGCGCGCGGCTGTGCCCGCGATGGCGGTCTCGAGATCGGGCATCACGCCGATATCGACATAGCGCTGGAATATCCCCCCGAGCATCCCGGTGTCGATCCCGCCCGGATGCAGGCTGTTGACCCTGACCGGATGACCGAGGGCGGCAAACTCCGCCCCCAGGCACTTGCTCAGCATCGCCACCGCGGCCTTGCTGGTGCAATAAGCGGCGTTGAAGGCCGCTCCGCGCAGGCCGCCCACGCTCGAGATATTGACGACGCTCGCCCCGCCCTTGCGCTCGCGCCCTCCTGCGATCAGCAAAGGGAGCAGTGCCTGGGTACCGATGATGACGCTGTCGACATTGACCGCATTGACGCGGTGAAACTCCGCCAGCGGCGTCTCCTCGAACTTGCCGACGACCGAAAGCCCTGCATTGTGCACCAGTGCATCAAGGCGGCCATATTCCCGCTCCACCAATGCCCGCAGGCGCTCCCAGTCAGCCGGCCGGGTAACGTCGAGCGAGAGGTAGTGCTCAAAGCCCTCGCCTGCGGCATCGGGCTGGAGATCGGCAGCGACAACCCGCGCACCCGCCGCCTTCATCGCCGCCACGCTGGCTCGTCCGATGCCGCCGTTGGCGCCCGTCACCACCGCCACCGCATTTTCGAGCCCGATCGTCATTGCGCTGTCCATCCTCCGTCAATCACCAGCTCCGCGCCGGTCATGTAGCTGCTGTCCGGCCCCGCCAGAAAGGCGATCGGTCCGGCGATCTCGTCAGGCTGGGCGAGGCGGCCGATGGGCGTTGCGGCATTCATCCCGTTTATGAGGTCCTGCACGCTCCCGGCCCCGCCGCTCGCCGCCCAACGCTCGAACCCGGCGTGGAGCAGCGGGGTCTCGACGAAACCCGGGTGCAGGGAATTGGCACGGATCGGCATGCGCTTGGCCGCGAATTCCATCGCAATCCCCTTGGTGAACATCCGCACCGCGCCCTTGCTGGCGTTGTAGGCGGAGACCTCGCTCATGCCGACAAGGCCCATGATCGAGCTGACATTGACGATGCTCGCCCCGCCCGCGACCTCGGCACCGCTGGCCGCCAGCAGCGGCGTGAACGTGCGCGTGCCGAGGAACACCCCGTCGACATTGACCGCCATGATCCGCCGCCAGTCGGCCATCGCCAGAGTTTCGACCGCGCCGGTGAGATCGGTGCCCGCGTTGTTGACGAGGATGTGGAGCCGCCCGTGCCGCTCCGTCACATGCGCATGGGCGGCCTGCCAGTCCGCCTCGGCGGTGACATCGGCGCGGACATAGCTTGCCGCCGGGCCGAGTTCGGCGAGGATCGGCTCTGCGGCTACAGCCGCATCGAGGTCGCAGATCACGACGCCCGCGCCGTCCGCGATCAGGCGGCGGGCGCTGGCAAACCCGATGCCCCGCAGGCCCCCGGTCACGAACGCGATGCGCCCTTCGAGTTTGCCGATTGTCATGCCGTCTCACGCTCCCGTCTTTGCCCCCCGGATGGAGCAGGATGGTGCGCCGGTAACCTGTCAAAAGGGCAAAGGAACGCCGCCGCCCGGCGGTTCAACCGGCGTCGAAGGCTGCCTGAATCCGGGTCGGGTCGGTGATCCCGCTGGCAATCAGCACCATCAGCAGCACCCGCGCCTTGGCAGGCCCGAGAGCGCGCGAGGCGACAAGGCCGAGCGCATCGTCATCGACCTCGACATTGCGGTCGACCAGCCCCTCGTCCACCCGGCTGGCACGGACCACCGGCACCCCCGAGGCCGCGCAAGCAGCAAGGGCCTTGAGCACGCGGGCAGGCGCATTGCCCTGCCCCATCCCGGCGAGCACGATCCCCTGCGCCCCGATCCCGAGCAGTGCCTCCAGCGGCGTCTCGTCCATGCCCGCCCCTGCGGTCAGGATCGCGACCCGCGGCATGGCTGCCGGGAAGGGAAAGCGCGCGCCCTCCCCCGCACGGTGCGGCGGGGCGAACCAGTCGAGGCTCGCAGGCGTCACCCGCGCCAGCGGCCCGCGCGGAAAGCTGCGGAAGGCATCGATCGCCGAAGTCGCGGCCTTGCGCGCGTCGCGTGCCGCCAGCACCGCATCCCCCATCACCAGCATTACCCCGCGCCCAGCAGCCGCAGGATCGCCCGCCACCTTCACCGCATTGGCGAAGTTCCGCATCCCGTCGGCACCGACCGCATCGGCCGGGCGCATTGCGCCGACGAGGATGACAGGCTTGGTGGTGGGCAGGGTGAGATCGAGCAGCAGCCCGGTCTCCTCGGCGGTGTCGGTGCCGTGGGTAATGATGATCGCGTCTATGCCCGTGTCGGCGATGCCGGCGACGCACGCGGCATGAAGCGGCTGCCACTCGGCCCAGCCGATGTCCTGCGAACCGATCCGCGCAATCTCCCGCGGCATGAGTTCCGCAGTGAGGCCAAGTGCCGCGAGGTGTCCGATCAGTGCCGTAAGCGCGAGCCCGCCGGGGCGATAGGCCGCGCCCGTTCCCCCGGCTCCTGCCCCGGCAATGGTGCCGCCGGTGCCGAGAACGAGGATGCGCGCGGGGCTGTTCATGCCGGCGCCCTAGCCGCTGGCACGCCCCTCGCCTAGAGCCTCGTCGCCGAACTGCGAGAACACCGCGGCAAGGCCCGGCACATCGGCCTCGGCCTTGAGGGCGGCGAGCGCCTCGGGGATGTCGATCTCCAGCACCGACGCGCCGCCTTCGTACCCTGCCCCTTCGCCCCCAAGCGAACGCGCCAGCGCCAGCGCGGGGCGATTTTCGGGGAGGATGTGGACAGTCAACTGCGTCAACCCCTCCCGAGCGCAGTCGAGCAGCAGCACCGCAGTCAGAAGCCGCGCCAGACCGCGCCCGTGATACTCGTCGATCACCGCAACCGAGAACTCCGCGCTTCCGGGCGCGTCCTTTTCGCGGAAAGCATGGACGACGCCCAGCGCGGGCGTATCGGGAAGGTCGCTGCGCAGCGCGCCCCAGGCGAGATGATCGTGTCCGTCAGGACTGGCGAGCACCCGTAGCACCTGCGGCGGCGCCTCGCGCATGCCCGAGAAGAACCTGAGGTAGCGCGACTGCGGCGATAGCTTCGCGATGCCTTCGCGGATACGCGCTTCGTCCGCGCGCCGCACCCGGCGGATGCACACGGGGGTACCGTCGTTGAGCTTGGTCTCGATCACCATCGCGCGAATCCCGGCAGGTTCGCCGCAGCCTAGCATGTCGGCCCGCCCCCGCCCACTCAGCGCCGGAGCGTTACGCCCGGCGTGCCGCTGGCAGCGCGCGCTGCGTCGATTCGGTAACCCGAAGACCTCACTCCTCAGCACCCTATCGGGAAGAATGCAGTGAACACAATCAGGCGGTTGGAGCCTGCCGCGGCCCCTTCGACGAGCATAGCCCGCCTTGGCAAGCCCGACTTGACCCCCGGCGCATCGCCGCCTAACCGCATGGACGGATCAGGGCGGTTAGCTCAGTTGGTAGAGCATCTCGTTTACACCGAGAGGGTCGGCGGTTCGAGCCCGTCACCGCCCACCAGGCAACGGCACGTCGTTCATGATCGTCGACGTGGCGCCGCTCTGGCCGGGTTGCGGGATAGGCTAGCTCACCGGGACAGAGGGCTCTTTTGCGGTTGCGAACTCCAGCTCCGGAAATCCTTCGTCCGCTGACTTGTCGAGCGCATCGTAATAGGCTGACGCACCGCCGAAGTAGATCAGCACCCGCGCCGACTTGTCGGTCCGGTTGGCGCCCATCATCCACGAATTGACCTTGTCGCCCTGCGCCATGAGCGTCTGGTTGTGAATGTCCGCTGTGGCTTGGGTCCACGCTTCCTCTGCCTCGGCGCGGGGATGGAAGGTGGCCAGACCCTCGCGCTCCATCTTGGCGATGCACTGCGTGATCCAGATGACGTTCTGTTCAATCGAGGTGGGCAGATTGGCGAAGGGTGCCTGGGGGCCGGTGACCATGAAAAAGTTGGGGAAGCCGGCGAGGGCCACGCCCATGATGCTGGCCGATTGCTGGCGCCACTTGTCATTGACCGTCTGCCCGGCTTCGCCGCGGATCGGGAAGGCTTCGAGCGCGCCGGTGTAGGCCTTGAACCCGGTCGAGAGCACGATGATGTCGAATTCGTAGTCCCGCGCGGTCGTCTTGACGCCCGTCTCGGTGATTTCGACGATCGGCTCTGCGGTCTTGATGTCGACCAGGTGGACGTGCGGTTCGTTGAAGGCTTCGAGATATCCGTGGTCAAGCGGCGGGCGCTTGGCGAACAGCGGGTAATCATCGAAGGTCGGCGTCAGAAGATCGGCAATGCGGGGATCATTGACCCGTTCGCGCATCTTTTCGCCAATGAACTCGGCCGCCATGCGGTTGGCCGCGGGATCGACGAGCAGGTCGTCGAAGGTTTCGAACACCCAGCGGAAGCTGCCGTTCCAGTTCTCCTCGAAGATCCGGCGGCGTTCCTCTGCCGGCGTGTCGACGGCGTTGCGCCCCACCGGACTGTCGAAGGCCATGCCGAACACATGCGCGCGACACTTGGCGATGATCGCGTCGTAATCCTGCTTGATCTGCGCTTCCCACTCGGGGGTCATGTCGCGCTGCATGGCGGGCAGGATGTAGTTGGGCGTGCGCTGGAAGACAGTGACTTCGGCCGCCGTCTTGGCAAGTTCGGGCACCATCTGCACGCTGGTCGCCCCGGCCCCGATCACGCCCACCCGCTTGCCCGAATAGTCGAGACCCTGCGGCCAGCGCGAGGAATGGAACAGCGGCCCGGCAAATTTGTCCATCCCGGCGATCTTCGGGATCAGCGGTTCGGAAATCATGCCCATGCCGCTGACGAAATACTTGCAGGTGAAGCGCTCCCCGCCCCCGGTTTCGATTTCCCACCCGCCGCGGTCGGGCAGATAGTCGGCCGATACGATCTCGGTATTGAGCTGAATGTCGCGCCACATGTCGCAGCGGTCCGCGACGAAGCGCATGTACTCCTGCGTTTCCTTGCGTCCTGGGTACCGCTTGGTCCAGCGCCATTCCTGCAGCAGCTCGGGCGAGAAGGTGAGGCAGTAGTAATAGCTCTCGCTATCGGTGGCGGCGCCCGGATAGTGGTTCCATGCCCATGTGCCGCCGACATCGGACGCGCGGTCGAAAACTCGAACGCTCCGCCCGCTTTTCCGCATGTAGTGGATCAGCGCGAGACCGGCAAAGCCCGCGCCGACGCCGATGACGTCGTAATCGAATTCGTGTCCGCTGTTCATTTCTGTCTCTCCCGGGTGCGCGATCCGGCTCGTTGGCCGGCGCTGCAATCAGTACAATTCTTCCTTGGTCGCCAGACTGTAGGGCTTGAGGTCGGCGAAGTTGCCGCCGCGCACCTTTTGCAGCCACTGCGGATCGCTCAGCAGCGCGCGGCCGACCGCCACCAGATCGAAATCCCCGCGATCAAAGCGGCGCTCGAGATCCTGGAAACGCTCGATCTCGGGGTGCGAGGTGCCCTCGACGAAATCGGCCATCAGATCGCGTGACAGGCCGATCGACCCGACCGTGATCGTGGGTAGGCCTGTGACCTTCTTGGCCCAGCCCGCAAGGTTGAGATCGGAGCCTTCGAAGGCAGGCTCCCAGAAGCGGCGGTCGGAGGCGTGAAGGATGTCGACACCGGCATCCACAATCGGGCCGAGCCATTGTTCCATCTCGGCCGGATTGCGCGCGAGCTTCGCATCGTAATCATACACCTTCCATTGCGATATGCGGAAGATGATGGCGAGGTCCGGGCCGACCTCGCCGCGAATCGCGGCCACCGTATCGGCGGCGAACCGCGAACGCGCGGCGATATCGGCGCCGCCGTAACGGTCGGTGCGGCGGTTGGTGACATCCCAGAAGAACTGGTCGAACAAATAGCCGTGCGCCCCGTGGAGCTCGATTGCATCGCAGCCCAGCGCCACTGCATCACGCGCGGCACGGGTGAAGGAGGCAATGACATCGGCGATGTCCTCGTCGGTCATCACCAAGCCGCCTTCCATGTCCGGGCCGACAAGGCCAGACGGGCTCTTGAGCGGCGGGTGGACGGCGTCGGGGAAGTTGAAGTCGATGCACCCGCCCACGTGCCACAATTGCGGGATGAAGGCCCCGCCTGCGGCATGAACATCGTCCACGACCTTGCGCCACCCGGCCAGCGCCGCCTCGCCGTGGAAGTCGGGCACGGTGTCGGCCGCGACCGAACCGGGCACATCGATGGCCACGCCCTCGGTGATGACCCCTGCCACGCCGCCGTCGATCCGGCGGCGGTAGTAGTCGGCGATATCCTGCCCCGGTATCCCGCCCGGAGCGAAATAACGCGACATCGGCGCCATCAGAAAGCGGTTGCTCAGATGGAGCGACTTGCAGGCGAAGGGGGAAATCAGGGAATCAAACATCAGCCGAGCCGCTCCAGAAAGCGCAAGAGGGGAGTGTGGTAACCGTCGAAGTCCTCGACGAAGGGCGCATGGCCGACCCCTTCGAGCGAGACGAGTTCGGCATCGCGGGCAATCTCGGCGGCCTGTGCGCCGATCTCGGGCGCGACGATCGCATCGGCCGTGCCGCGGAAAACGAGCACCGGGGCAGCAAGGCCCGCCAGCTTGTCCTGCTGGTCGATCCCGCCCAGATCGTGGAGCGAACGGATCGCGCCCGCGCCCTGCTGCATGAAGATTGACCACATCCAGTCGACCACTGCCGGATCGACCGGCTTGGCGCAGACCGCGGCCGAAAGCCCCTTGAGGAAGGTCGCCCGGTCGACCCGGTAGGCTGCCTCGGTCGCGCGAATATCCTCGGGCGATCCGCTGTAGGTAGGGGAAGCCGCGCAGGTCAGGACGAGACCTGCGCACCTGCTGCCGAGCGCCGCCGCGACCTCGGTCGCCACCGCCCCGCCCAGCGACCAGCCGTTGAGGACGACCCCGTCGAGGCCAAGCCGGTCGATGATCGCCACCGCATCGCGCGCGATTCCCGCAATCGAGATGTCGGCGAAATCCTTGTCGCTCTGGCCGCAGCCGCGATGGTCGTAGGCAATGGTCGCGTGACCAGCCTCGGCGAGTGTGTCGATGGTCGCATCCCACACCCGACAACCCATGCCCCAGCCGTGGATCAGCATCACCGGGCGGCGCGGCCCGGCGCGATATTCGTAGTAGATGCGGTGTCCGTCTTCGACGTCGAGAAAAGCCATGACCGGTTCCTATTGCGGCGGGGAAAGCGTGATCCCCACCAGCGGACTGAAGTGGTGCATCGTCACGTTGCGGCGGGCGATCTTCCAAACGCCCCCGCGGCGCTCGAAGCGGTCGCGGTAGGTGGCGGCAATGGTCTGGGCGACACCGTCAGCGGTGGTGCCGATGCAATCGACGTCGCAAATGCCGCTCGCCTGGTCAGGCCCCTCGAAGGTGACGACAAGGTTGGTGGTGAAGTGGGTGGTGACGAGCCACGCCGGCCACAGGATGTCCTTGACCGCTTGCTCCACCCCGGCATGGCCTTCGAAGTTCCCGAAAGGCGGGCCGATTTCCCAGACGCAGTCCTCCCACCAGATCGCGAGGAAGCGGTCCCAGTCGCGCTTGTCGAAGCCGTGGCAGTAATCGGACACGAGATCATGCATGGCCGCCCGGCTTTCGATCCGGTCGATACGGGCTTCGAGCGTTTCGGTCATTCGGCGGCATCCTTCCGGGGATGAAGGAAGTGCGCATACTTGGCCTCGGCCGCGGCGCGGGCGCTGGGCACGTGATAGGTCGGGAAGACCCCCGGCGAAGGCATCGCGTCGCGCAGCAGATCCTTGGCGACCGACACCTTGTGCACTTCTGTGGGCCCGTCGACGATGCCCATCTCCGGCACGTACTGCCACATGTCCATCAGCGGCGTCTCGTTCGACATGCCAAGCGAGCCATGGAGGTGCAGCGCGCGGTAGATCACGTCCTTGAGGACCCCCGGCATCGCCGCCTTCACCGCCGCGATTTCGCGCCGGACAGGGCGGGTATAGGCCTTGTCGCGATCGAGCAGCCAGGCCGCGTAGAGCACGTGCAGCCGGAACTGGAGCACCTGCGTGTAACTGTCGGCGAGCTTTTCCTGCACCATCTGCTTGTTCGCGAGCAATTCGCCCTTGGTGGTGCGGCTGACGACGCGTTCGCGCATCATCTCGATGGCGCGATTGAGCATGCCCACGGTGCGCATCGCGTGATGGATGCGCCCCCCGCCAAGCCGCGACTGAGCGACCTTGAAGCCCTCGCCGACCGGGCCGAGCGCGTTCTCGCGGGGCACGCGGCAGTTGGCAAAGCGCAGATAACCGTGCACGCCCGAGCCGATGTCGTCCTTGGGCCCCACTGCCGTATCGCGCAGCACCGTCATGCCCGGCGTGCCTTGGGGCACGATAATCATGGTCGAGCCCTCGTGCACCGGCACGTCGGGATCGGTGATCGCCATGACGATCAGGAATTCGGCGATGGAGGCATGGCTGGCGAACCACTTTTCGCCCTCGATCACCCATTCGTTGCCATCAAGCCACGCACGACAAGTGAACTGGGCGGGGTCGGCGCCGGCCTGCGGCTCGGTCATGGAATAGCAGGACACGATCTCGCCATCGAGCAGCGGCTGGAGATAGCGGGCCTTCTGCGCCTCGGTGCCGAAGCGGGCAAGAATCTCAGCGTTGCCGGTGTCGGGCGCCTGTGTCCCAAACACCACCGGGGCAAAGCGGCTGCGGCCGAGGATTTCGTTCATCAGGCCGAGCTTGACTTGCCCCATTCCCTTGCCGCCGAGCTCGGGTCCAAGATGCGCCGCCCACAGATCGCGGGCCTGCACTTCCTTCTGGAGTGACTTGATGATCGGCCGGGCAGGTCCATGCGGATCGAAGGGATCGGCCGGGCCGCGGAACAAGAGGTCGAGCGGCTCGACTTCGTTGCGCACGAATTCGAGCATCCAGTCGAGCTGCTCCTGAAATTCAGGTTCTGTCGAGAAATCCCAGGCCATTTCAACTCCCTGCCGACCAGGCGCCGTCGATGCATAGCTCGGCGCCGGAAATGTACTTGGCCTCATCCGAGGCGAGGAACAGCGACCCGTGAGCGACATCGCTCGGCTCGCCAGTGTTTCCCATCGGGATCGCCGCCTTGATTGCGGCGTCCTGTTCGGGGGTGATATCGCCCAGAATGGGCGTGCGGATCTGGCCGGGGAAGATGGTGTTCACCCGCACCCCCCGCTTCGCGAATTCGAGCGCGGCGCCCTTGCCCAACAGCCGCACCGCGGCCTTCGAGGCATGATAGCTGATCGCGGCCGGACTGCCGATGATGCCGAAAAGCGACGAGATGTTCACGATCGCAGCGTTCCCCGTCTTGAGCAGTTCGGGCATGGCGGCCTTCATCCCGTAGAACGGCCCCGTCTGGTTGACCGCGATCATTTTCGACCAGCCCTCGGGCGTTTCGTCGACGATGCCGCCAGGGTGAAAGATCCCCGCGTTGTTCACCAGCGTCGTCAGCTTGCCGAAGGTCGCGACCGTCAGGGCCACGGCAGCCGTCCAGCTTTCGAGACTTGTGACATCGAGTCGCGTGTACTGCGCTGCGCCGCCCTCGTCCCTTATGGCCCGCGCCACAGCCTCGCCGTTCTCGTCCTGGATGTCGCCGAGCATGACGCTTGCCCCCTCGCGGGCGAAGAGCATCGCCTGCGCCTCGCCGAGCCCACTGGCGGCGCCGGATATCAGCGCGACCTTTCCGGCCAGTCTTTGCATCCGCTCTCCCCTGCACACGTGGCCTAGAGCCATCTTTGCAACTTACTTGACTCGAACAAGTAGGTGTTGTCAATCGAAGGTGTTACTCGCCCGCGTCAAAAGCGTTCCCATCTTACCTGTTCGGACGAGGGCCAAACCGGAAAATGCAAAGCGCTTTTCGGGACGCGAAGCTCACCGCGGCGAACCCGGATCGGCTCGGGCCCGCCCCCGCGCCGCCACAAGCACGTCGTCGAGCCCGGGATCGGGCAACGTGACGTCGAAAAATTCGGAGGGCTGTCCCAGCCCGTTCGCCCCCATACCCATGCTCCACTTCCGCCACCGGCCTGACGCCAGTAATCCGGTTTTCGCGGGGGCTGTGTCCTGGAAAACACGCTCGCTCGCGACGCTGCATGGCTCCCAAACTTCTTGCTTGACGTCAACAAGTATATTGGTCAGCAAGTCTCGGCGCTCCTTGCGATGGCGGAAAATACCGTCCTTCGGCTTCGGGAGCGATCCGAAAAGTATCGGCCCGTTCAAGGGCCGCACACGGGGGAGAGAACGATGGCTACCATGCGCACGGCGCAGCTTCGTGCTGGCCTGAAAATTTCCGCGGGCGTGCTCGCAATCCTTACCGGGGGGCTGGCGCAGGCGGAGTCCAACGCGGGCACCATGCAGTCGGCCGGGGCCGGGACCGACGTGCAAGGCGAAGCCGAACCGCTCGCTGACCGCGGCCTTAGCGAAATCGTGGTGAGCGCCCGCAAACGGGCCGAAAACCTTCAGGACGTGTCCACATCGGTCAGCGCCCTTTCGGCAGAACAGCTCGAAACCCGCTTCGACATGGACGTGCGCGATTACGCGAATATCGCGCCCAACGTGCTGATCGACGACACCCAGCAGGGTCCGGGTGGCGTTGCCTCGGCGACGATCCGCGGCATCGGCGTTGCCGACGTCGAGAAGGCGATCGATCCTACTGTCGGCATTGTGCTCGACGATATCTATTTCGGCACCAGCTCGGGCGGCCTTCTGAGGGCGATCGACATCGACCGGGTCGAAGTGCTGCGCGGCCCGCAGGGCACCCTGTTCGGTCGCAATGCGATCGCAGGCGTGATCAACCTCGGCCGTTCGCGCCCGACCCAGGAACTTTCCGGCAAGGTCCGCGCCACCTACGCATCCTTCAACTCCTTCGATCTCGAAGGGTTGGTCAGCTTCGGGATCACCGATTGGGCGGCGATCAAGTTCACCGCAGCGCGCCGGACCAGCGACGGCTACATCTTCAACACCCTGCAGAACCAGGACGCACAGCGTTCGGAATTCACGGCGCTCGGCGTGCAATTGCTGCTGACCCCGGCGCCGGACCTCGAAATTTCGATCAGTTTCGATGATCAGAACACCCGGCAGGACCCGCCGCAGCTGTCGAACCTCGGGCAGGCCACCTCGCTGCTCGGCAGCCCGCCGATCGCGCGGCCGAACCTGTTCTGCACGGTTCTCGAACAGTGCTCGCCCGCACTGGGCGTTCCGCAGCAGGGCGACCGGTACGAATCGATCAGCGACGGCCCGCTTCGCAAGAACGCCTTCTTCGACACCAACCTGCTGATCGGCAAGGTGCGCTACGACATCTCGGCCGATTGGGACATCCAGTACATCTTCGGCCGCTTCCTCACCGACGAGGCGATCACGCAGGATTTCGACGCGACGCCGCTGACCCTGTTCCACACCGACCGGCCGGCGAGGTACGAACAGGATACCCACGAACTGCGCATCACCAAGAGCGGCGCGGGCCCCATCAATCTGGTTGCAGGCCTGTATTACTGGGACTCGAACTACCAGATCGACCTGGTGAGCTATATCGGCTTCGTCGTCCCCAACACGGTGCTCGCACTTCCGCAGACGGTCCGCCAGACCAACAAGTCTTACGCCGGGTTCTTCGAACTCGACTACCGCTTCAGCGACCAGCTCAAGCTTACTCTGGGCGGGCGCTACACGCGCGACGAGAAGACGCAAGGGGTGCGCGACCTCGGGTTCGACTTCCTCAACACACCGGTGGAAGACAGCTGGGAGGAATTCACTCCCAAGGCGGCGTTGAGCTACGAGCCCAATGACGATCTGCTGTTCTACGGGCTCTATTCACGGGGCTATCGCACCGGGGGCTTTACCGGGCGTCCGGCCACCGAAAACGCGGCGCGCACTCCGTTCGCTCCGGAACTCGTCGACAACTTCGAAATCGGGATGAAGTCGGAATTCTTCGACCGGCGCCTGCGCTTCAATGCTTCGGTCTTCCACCTGATCTACGATAACAAGCAGGAAGAGTTCAGCGTCCCCGCCCCGGTCGGCACGGGGCAGGAAACCCGCATCCTGAACGCTGCCAGCGCCAAGGTTTCGGGGGTTGAAATCGATGTTACCGCCGCGCCCACCGATGGCCTGACCCTCAACGCGACGCTCGGCTATCTCGACGCCCGCTATGATGACTTCTTCGCCGATGTCGATGCGGACGGGATCGAGACCGACAACACCGGTCTCGAGTTCCGCCGTGCGCCGAAGTGGAACTGGACGATCGGGGCCAATTACGAGATCCCCGCTGGACCCGGCGACTTCATCGTCAACGGCACCTGGCGTTACCTCGGGGCGCACGAGATGACATTCCTCAACAACCCGGCCCTGCGCAACGACGGGCAGCACCTTGTCGACGCGTCGCTCAACTACAAGATCAACGGGACGCTGGTGTCGGCCTTCGTGCGCAACCTGCTGAAGGAAGATGGCTGGACGATCGGCTTCGACATTCAGGGCCTGTGGAGCTACGGCGCGCCGCGTCAGCCCCGCATGTTCGGCGTGGCAGTGACCCAGTCCTTCTGAGTTCAGCTTGGTGACAAGGGACAAGCGCAAGGTCTGGGTGGTGACTGGGGGATCGCGCGGCTTCGGCCGCACGGTCGCCCAGCGCGCGGCCGATGCGGGGGCATGTGTCGCCGTACTCGCGCGCAGCCCGGAGGTCGAAGCGGCCGCCCGGGAAATCGGCGGCGAGACCATCGGTCTCGTCGCCGACGTCGGCAACGCCGACCACGTCGCCGCCGTCTTCGGGGAAATCGCCGAACGCTGGGGCCGGGTCGATGTGCTGGTGAACAATGCCGGCCTCCACCGCGGCGGGCTGATCGAGAAGATCGATTCTGGCGACTGGTCCGCTGTCCTCGGCACCAACCTGTCGGGACCGTTCAACACCATCCGCAGCGCCTTGCCGCTGATGGAGGAACAAGGCTCGATCGTGAACGTCGGCGCGGTCGTCGGCTTTCGCGGGTTTGCCGGAGATGTCGCCTACGGGACTTCGAAGGCAGGCCTCGCCGGGATGACGCAAGTGCTGGCCGTGGAACTCGCGCGGCGCGGCATCCGCGTCAATCTCGTCATTCCCGGCTTCGTCGATACCGAAATGACCGCCGGCGTGTCGGCCCGGGCCCGCGCCCGCTTGCTGGAGCGCATCCCGCTCGGCCGGCCTGGGACACCCGACGAGATCGCCGAGGTGATCTGCTGGGTCGCCGAGGCGCGCTACATGACCGGTTCGATCGTCGCGACCGACGGCGGGCTGATGTGCTCACTGTAGAAACCGAAGCGGCCTTCGCAGCGTGGGCCTCTGCCGCGCTGGGCGCAAGCGAGGCGCGGCTGGGCGAAGCGCTCGGCGGCGGCAACGCCAATGTCACCCGCCTTGCGGTGATCGACGGCACCCGCATGGTCCTGCGCCACCCGCCGGCTCACACCGTTTCCGACCGTGCGGCGGCCGGAATCCGCCGTGAATACGATTTGATGCGCGCCGTGGCGGGGCAGGCGCCCGTGCCCGCGCCGGTCGCCTTCTGCGACGATCCGGCGGTGCTGGGCGCGCCATTCCTGCTCGGCAGCTTCATCGACGGCACGGCGATCACCGACACCTTGCCCCCGGCCTATGCCGGGGATGCCGCATGCGTGCGGCAGATCGGCGACGAATTGGTCGATGCGCTGGCGGCGGTGCACCGCATCGAGTGGCGGGGGAGACTGCCCGAGGGCTTCGGTCGTCCGGAAGGCTTCACCAAGCGCCAGATCGAACGCTGGCTTGCCGTGCGCCGCAAGGATGCGGTGCGCGACCTGCCGCTGCTGGAGCGGCTGGGTCAGTGGCTGCTCGACCACCTCCCGGAGGACGAGCCGGCAACGATCATTCATTGCGACTACCACCTCGACAACACGCTGTTCGCCCGATCCGATCCGCGCCTGCTCGCGATTGTCGACTGGGAAATGGCCACCGTCGGTCCGCCGCTGGTGGATCTCGGACTGCTGACGATGTTCTGGAACCGCGCGGACGGGCAGGCGCGCGGATTCCCGGCGATCCAGGCGGTGTCGAACCGGGCGGACGCACCCTCGGGTGATGACCTTGCCCGGCGCTGGAGCGCGGCGACCGGATTTCCGATTACTGAACTCGCCTATTACCAGACATTCGCCTTCTGGCGGCTGGCAGCGATCGTCGAAGGGGCCCACGTGCTTTTCGAGCGCGGCCTGGTCGACACGCCCTACGCCCGTGGCCTGGTCCGGGACGTCCCCGCCCTGCTGGCTGCGGCGGCGAGAGTGGCAGGGATGGACGCAGGGGGCGAGGAGGCAGGACAATGACCATGCATGCAACCATGATGCACATGCCGCTGACGACCCAGCTGATCATGCGGCACGGCGCGGCGCTCCACGCGGGCAGCACGGTATCGACCTTCGACGGGACGCGCTTTTCCGATGCAACCTTCGCCGCCGTCGCCGAGCGCGCCGCACGCCTTGCTGCGGCGCTTCAGGCGCTCGGCATCCGGCAGGGGGAACGGGTGGCGACCTTGTGCTGGAACCACCAGCCGCACCTCGAAGCCTATCTCGCCGTGCCCGCCATGGGCGCGGTTCTCCACACGCTGAACCTGCGGCTGTTCGCCGAGCAGCTCGGCTACATCATGAACGATGCCGAGGATGCAGCACTGATCGTCGATGGCAGCCTGCTGCCGCTGATCCGGGAAGTCCTGCCCACAGTTGCGTCGCTGCGCGCGGTAATCGTGGTGGGGCAGGCGGATGGCGAGGTCGGATTCCCGGGCGCGGTGCACGACTACGAGACCCTGATCGCCGCGCACGCGCCGCTGACCGAGTGGCCCGAAATCGAGGAAACCTCGGCGGCGGCCGCCTGCTACACCAGCGGGACGACCGGCCATCCCAAGGGGGTGGTCTACAGCCACCGCACGGTCTTCCTCCACACCATGGCATCGCTCGGGGCCGATACCTTCGCCGTCTCTCAATCCGACTGCATCCTGCTGCTGCCGCCGATGTTCCACGCCAATGCCTGGGGCCTGCCGTTTTCGGCATGGATGTCAGGCGCCGATCTGCTGATGCCGGGGCCGCACCTTCAGCCGCCCAAGGTCCGCACCATGATCGAGGCGAAGCGGCCGACCTTCACCGCCACTGTCCCGACCCTTGTGGGCGACCTCCTGCGCGCCAACCGCGAAAAGCCGCTGGACCTGTCGTCCTTCCGGGTGATCGTGGTCGGCGGATCGGCCGTTGCCCCGGCGCTGATCGACGAGGTGCGCGCCGCCTGGGGCGTGCCGGTGCTCCAGGGCTGGGGCATGACCGAGACGAGCCCGCTGTGCGCGCTCAGCATCCCGCCCCGCGATGCGACGCCGGATGAGGAAACCTACTGGCGCTCGGCCAGCGGGCGGCCCGTCCCCGGTGTGGAGGTGCGGATCGTGGGCGATGACGGTGCCCCCCGCCCGCATGACGGCGTCAGCGTCGGCTCGCTCGAACTGCGGGGCCCCTGGATCGCGGCAGGCTATCACGGGATTGCCAGCGCCGATGTCCTCAGCCCGGAAGGCTGGCTGCGCACCGGCGATGTCGGCACCATCGATGCGCGCGGCTATGTGCGCATCACCGATCGCCTGAAGGACTTGATCAAGTCGGGCGGGGAGTGGATCAGCTCGATCGAGCTCGAGAACCTCCTGCGCGCCCATCCCGGCATCGAAGAAGCCGCGGTCATTCCCGTCCCCGATCCGCGCTGGGAGGAACGGCCGCTGGCGATCGTTGTCCACGCGGGCGAGCCGGTGCCGCCCGAGGACCTGCGCGCCCATCTTGCCGATCATGTCGCCCGCTTCTGGCTGCCCGAATACTGGGCAAGCCTCCCCGAGCTGCCCCGCACCGGTGTGGGCAAGGTCGACAAGAAGGTGTTGCGCGAACAGGTCGCCAGTGGCACGGTCGCGATAACAAATGTATTGTCGCCAGTATGATGGCCGAAGGAATGTCCGAGCACAGCGACCTTACCGTCATGGCCCGCGATGATGATTGCGAGAAGCCGCGGTCGCTGAAGCGCATGACGCAGGCCGAACGCACGGCCTTGTCGGACAGCCGGATGTACGAGGCCGCGATCAAGCTGATCTGCGAAATCGGCACCCACAACACCACCCTCAAGGATATCGGCGAGCGCGCCGGGTACAGCCGGGGCCTCGCGAGCAACCGTTTCGGCTCCAAGGATGCGCTGTTCGCCAACCTGATCCACAACTTCAACACCCGCTGGGCCGACCAGCTCGAACAGCATCTCGCCAAGCACAGCGGGTTGTCGTCGATTTTCGCCGCGCTCAAATCGGTCGAGGACTTCCTGATCGAGGAATCCGACTACATGCGGGCGATGTACATCCTGTGGTACGAAGCGATCGGCAGCCACAGCGAAGTGCGCGAGCGGCTGACCGAGTACCACCGCGCCTACCGCCGCGACGTGGCCGAATGGGTGCAGCGCGGCCAGGAAGAAGGCACGATCGGCGATCACATCGATCCCGATCAATATGCGGTGCAGTACTGCTCCTTCGTGTTCGGGACGATCTACCAGTGGCTCGTCGGGCCCGAGAGCATCGACGTTCGCCGGGCCTTTGCGGATTATCGCCAGTTCACCCGCTGGCTGCTCACCCCGCCCGGGCCGTCTGCCGGCATGGATAAAGAGGACAAGGCCCAGCCCTAAGGGCCGCCTGCGCAGGTTCGATCCTCGGCGGAGCCGGTCGAAGCGTCATGGCCATCGCGCGAGGTCCTTATTTGATCGGGCGCGTCTGGCGTGCAATTCGGGCCAGCCGAAACTTGATCAGGGAGAGAGGCAATGGATCTGCAACTCGAAGGCAAGCGGGCGCTGGTGCTCGGCGCGAGCAAGGGACTGGGGCGCGCGATCGCCGAGGCTCTGAAGGCCGAAGGGGCCGAGGTCCTCACCGTCGCGCGGTCGGGCGCGGTCGACATCGCCGCCGATCTCGATGATCCGGCTGCCCCGCAGGCGATCATCGCCGCTGTGCGAGCGGGCGGCGCTGCGCCCGACATCCTCGTGCTCAACGCGGGCGGGCCGCCGCTGGGCGGAGCGGCGAGCACCTCGACTGCCGATTTTGCCGCGGTCCTGCCGCGCATGTTCAACGCCCAGATTGCCCTTGCGCAGGAGTTCCTGCCCGCAATGCGCGCCCGCGGTTTCGGGCGCATCCTCGCGGTCGCATCGGTCAGCCTTGTCGCCCCGATGCCCGGCCTCGTCCTTTCGAACGCCGTGCGCGCCATGCTCGCCTCGTGGTGCAAGACGCTTGCTGCCGAGGTCGCTGCGGACGGCGTGACGGTGAACCTTCTCCTACCCGGCCAGATCGCGACCGACCGCCTCGCCGAGCTGCACGCCGGGCGGGCGGCGGCGATCGGCAGCGAATTCGACAAGGTCCGCGCCGCCGCCATCGCCGCAATTCCCGCCGGGCGCCTCGGGCGTCCGGAGGAGTTCGGCGACATTGCCGCCTTCCTCGCCTCCCCGCGCGCGGCGTTCATCACCGGCAGCGCGATCAGGGTAGACGGCGGTCAGACGCCGACACTCTGACCCGAGTTGCTTGCGCGTGCCTGCTACTGGCTCTAGCGCACCTGCCATGTCCGCCGCCTTCATCGCGCTACAGCACATCCTGCCCCAGCACGCCCTTTCGCGCTTCGCCGGCAGCATCGCCGCGAGCGAGACCCCGTGGCTGCGCGATGCGCTGATCCGCCGCTTCGCCCGCGCCTATGGCGTCGATCTGTCGGAAGCTGCGCGCGGGATCGGTGAGTTCGCCAGCTTCAACGACTTCTTCACGCGCGAGCTGAAACCGGGCGCAAGGCCGTTGGCAGATTGCGCGCAGTTCATCCTCTCCCCCGCCGATGGCGCGGTCAGCCAGCTCGGCCCTGTCACCGGCGGGCGCATTATTCAGGCAAAGGGGCGCGATTACAGCGTGGCCGAGATCCTTGGCTGCGGGCGCAAGGAAGCCGCGCGCTTCGAAGGCGGCAGCTTCATCACCATCTACCTCAGCCCCAAGGATTATCACCGCGTCCACATGCCCGCCGCCGGGACCCTCGCGGCGACCAGCTACATTCCGGGCGATCTCTACTCGGTCAACACCGCCACTGCTGCAGGCGTCGACCGACTGTTCGCCCGTAACGAACGTCTCTCCTGCCGTTTCGACGGGCCGGACGGGCATTTCGCCAGCATCATGGTCGGCGCGATGATCGTCGCCGGGATCGACACCGTGTGGCCGAACACCTTCCGCACCCACGCCTCGGCCCCGGTGCACGAGGATTTCGCCGGCAAGGGCCACAGCTTTGGCGCCGGGGACGAGATGGGCCGCTTTTACCTCGGCTCCACCGTGGTGCTGCTGTTCGAGCCAGGTCGCGTCGTGTGGCGCGAGGACCTTGTGCCCGGCGCTCCGCTGCGGATGGGCGAGGCGCTCGCGCAGCGGCTGTCCTAGCTCACTTTCCGCTCAGTGCCTCGCGCACCAAGGCGGCGGCCTCCGCGCTGCCCCAGTCGTAACCCCCCGCCACGCGCAGCACCTCCTTGCCGGTCGCGTCGAACAAGATCGTCAGCGGCAGCGCGCCTTCCGGCGTGAACTGCGCCGAAAGCGCGGCATCGGGATCGAGCCACGGCTCCAGCCGCGTATAGCCTCCCTTGGCGAAGAAGGGCTCCACCACCTCTGCCCCGCGCACATCCTGGCTGACGGTGAGGACACGGACCTCGCCCTCCAGCTGTCCGGCGAGCGCATCGAGTTGCGGCATTTCCTTGACGCAGGGCGCGCACCATGTGGCCCACAGGTTGAGCAGCACCGGACCGTCCTGCGCCCCGAGATCAAGCGTCTTTCCGGCCGTGTCGGTGAATTGCATCGCGGGCAGCGGGGTTCCCGCCGACTGGCGATCAACTGTCCCGGCTGCCGCCCCGGCAGATGCAGTCGCTTCAACCGGTTGCGCCGGGGCCTCGGCGGCCCTATCGCAGCCCCCCAGCAGCAGGAGCGACACGGCAAGGATGGACGGCGAGCGGGACATGACGGCCTCCGATGAGGGAACAGCGACCAACGCCATGTGGGGCGGGCGGTTCGCCGACGGTCCTAGCGCGATCATGCGCGAAATCAACGCCTCGATCCCCTTCGACAAGGCCCTGTGGCGGCAGGACATCGCGGCCTCCAAGGCGCATGTGGCAATGCTCGGTGCAGCAGGCATCATCCCTGCCGAGGATGCCACCACGATAGCCAACGGCCTCGACGCGGTCGCCGCCGAATACGAAGCCAACGGCGTGCCCGAGGACTGGGACCGCGAAGACATCCACATGACCACCGAAGCCCGCCTTGCCGAGCTGATCGGTCCGGTCGCGGGGCGCCTCCACACCGCGCGCAGCCGCAACGATCAGGTCGCGACCGACTTTCGCCTCTGGGTGCGCGATGCCCTCTCCCAGATGGACGAAGGCCTCGCCGCCCTCCAGCGCGCCCTCGTGACCCGCGCGGGTGAGCATGCGGACAGCATCATGCCCGGCTTCACCCACTTGCAGACCGCGCAGCCCGTGACCCTCGGCCACCACCTCATGGCCTATTACGAGATGTTCCGCCGCGACCGTGGCCGCATCAGGAATGCCGCCGCGCTGATGAACGAATGCCCGCTCGGCAGCGCGGCGCTGGCCGGCACGGGCTTCCCCATCGACCGCGAGGCGACGGCGCGTGCGCTCGGCTTCGAGCGGCCCACCGCGAACTCGCTCGACGCCGTCTCCGACCGCGATTTCGCGCTCGACTTTCTCTACATCTGCTCGGCCACCGCGCTGCATCTCTCCCGGCTTGCGGAGGAGCTGATCCTGTGGGCAAGCCAGCCTTTCGGCTTCATCCGCCTGCCCGACAGCCTCTCGACCGGCTCCTCGATCATGCCGCAGAAGAAGAACCCCGACGCGGCCGAACTGGTGCGCGGCCATTCGGGGCGCGTCATCGGGGCGCTGACCAGCCTGATGATCACCATGAAGGGGCTGCCGCTGGCCTATTCCAAGGACATGCAGGACGACAAGCCGCCCGTGTTCGAGGCGGCCTCGCTGATGGCGCTGTCGGTCGCGGCGATGACCGGCATGATCGCGGGCGCGAGTTTCAACACTGCCCGGATGCGCGCCGCTGCCGAGCTCGGCTATGCCACCGCCACCGACCTTGCCGACTGGCTGGTGCGCGCGCGCGGCATCCCTTTCCGCGAGGCGCACCATATCACCGGGAGCGCCGTGAAACTGGCGGAATCCCGCGGCCTTGCGCTCGACCAGTTGCCGCTCGTGGACCTGCAGGCAATCGACCCGCGGATCGACGAAAGCGTCTATGCCGCCCTCTCGGTCGATGCCTCGGTGGCGGCGCGCGCGTCTTACGGGGGAACCGCTCCCGATCAGGTGCGCTATCAGGTTGCTGCCGCGCGCCAAGTGCTGGGAATGGAGGAATGATGCGCCGTCTTGCCCTTCTCGCCCTGACCGGCCTTGCCGCCGGATGCGGCACGCAGGCCCCGCTCACCCCGCCGCCGGGTGCCAGCCTGCCGACGGCCCCCTATGGCGCCGCCGCGAAACCATCGGCCGAGGAACTGCTGCGCCGTGAGGCGCTCGCCGCGCCTGAACGCAGCGTCGAGCTGCGCCGCCGCTCCGAGGAACGCCAGGACGATCCCTTCGATCTCCCGCCCGAATAGAAACGATACGATCCATGGACCATTTCACCTACCGAGACGGCGTGATGCACGCCGAAGACGTGGCCCTGCCGCTGATCGCCGAGGCGGTCGGCACGCCCGTCTATGTCTATTCCCGCGCCACGCTGGAACGCCATGCGCGGGTGTTCCGCGAGGCCTTGGCCGATGTGCCGGACAAGCTGATCGCCTTCGCGGTGAAATCGAACCCCAATCTCGCCGTGCTCAAGGTCTTGGGCGCGCAGGGCATGGGCGCGGATGTCGTCTCGGTGGGCGAGATGCGCCGCGCGCTGGCAGCGGGGATCGCGCCGGAGATGATCGTGTTCTCGGGCGTGGGCAAGACTGCCGCCGAGATGGTCGCCGCGCTTGAAGCGAGGATCGGCCAGTTCAATATCGAGAGCGAGGAGGAAGGCGTCGAGCTTGCGGAAATCGCCGCCGCTCGGGGGCTGACGGCGCAGTGCACCTTGCGCATCAATCCGGATGTCGATGCCGGCACCCACGACAAGATCTCGACCGGCAAGGCCGACAACAAGTTCGGCGTTCCGATCAGCGAGGCGGGGCAGATTTTCGGCAAGCTTGCAGGACTACCGGGGGTCAACCTGCGCGGCGTTGCCGTGCATATCGGCAGCCAACTCGCTGATTTGGCGCCGCTTGAGGCCGCCTTCGAGAAGCTTGGCGCGCTGGTCCGCAGCTTGCGCGGTGCGGGTCACGCCATCACCCATGTCGACCTCGGAGGGGGCCTCGGCGTGCCTTACCGTGTGGGCGAAGTGCTCCCCACACCGGCCGATTACGGCGCGATGGTGGCACGGGTGACGAAGGACTGGGGGGTCAAGCTGATCTTCGAACCGGGCCGGGTGATCGCGGGCAACGCGGGCGTGCTGCTGACCCGGGTGGTCAGGGTGAAGCGCGGCATCAAGGATCCCTTCGTGATCGTCGATGCGGCGATGAACGACCTTGCCCGGCCGGCGCTCTACGGTGCCTATCACCACTTCGAAGCGGTCGCGCCCCGGGGTGCCCGGATGACCGCCAATATCGTCGGTCCGATCTGCGAAACCGGCGATACCTTCGCCATGGGCCGGGAATGCGACGCGTTGGAAGCGGGCGAGCTGGCGGTGTTCCGCACCGCGGGAGCTTACGGCGCGACGATGGCCTCGTCCTACAATTCACGTGGTTTCGTGGCCGAAGTGCTGGTCGATGGCGACCGTTTCGCCGTGGTCGCCGACAGGATTGAGGCGGGCGCGATCATGGATGCCGAGCGGGTGCCGGAATGGCTCGCCTGACGCTTCGATGAGCCGTATCGCCAGCCTGCCGCTGTTCCACCAGATCGCCGGACAGCAGGTGCTGGTGCTCGGCGATGGCCCTGCGGCCGAGCCCAAGCGGCGGCTGGTCGAGCGTGCCGGGGGCGTGATCGTGGAGGATCTTGCCCGCGCGGTGGACGAGGGGGTGCGGCTCGCCTTCATCGCTTACGAGGACCCCGTCGCCTGCGAGGTTGCGGCGATCAATGCGCGCTGTGCGGGGATGCTGGTCAATGTCGTTGACCGGCCAGAATTATGTGATTTTACAACGCCCTCCATCCTCGATCGTGACCCGCTGCTGGTGGCGATCGGGACGGGCGGCGCCTCGGCGGGGCTGGCGAAGCATGTCCGGCTGCGCCTTGAACGGGTGCTGCCCGAAGCGCTCGGCGCGCTGGCCAAGGCGCTTGAGGCGGCGCGGCCGGTACTGCGGCGGCGGTTCCCCGAAGGGCCCGACCGGCGGCGGGCCGTGGACGCCGCTTTGCGCGAGGGCGGCCCGCTTGATCCGTTCGATCCGCAAGCTTTTCAGCGCGTTGCTGCCTGGGCCGAGACAGGGACCGGGCCTTCGCAAGGGGCGATCCACGACCTCACCTTGACGAGCGCCGATCCCGAGGACCTGACCCTCAGACAGGCGCGCCTGCTTGGCGAGGCGGATCTGCTGCTGCTGGATGGGAACATCCCCCTAGCCATCCTCTCCAGAGCCCGCGCCGATGCAGAAAGGCGTGTGTTTCACGTGAAACAGGGGGGTCTGGAGGGGGCCTGCGAGGGGTCTGAAGGGGGTCTGGCAGGGGTCAAGACCGGGTCTGCGGCGAGCGAAGCCGGATCTGGCACGCAGGGCGCACCCGGTCTCACCCTGATCCTGCGCTGGCGGCCGGCAGCGGCGCCGGAATAGGCCGAGGCTCGCCCCGTTTCGCAGCGGTGCGACCCCTACCCCGTTCCCTTGCCGAAGGGAGGTAAGGGGAGCGAAGGCCTCAGGCCGCCTGCAGCACCGGGGTGCGCAGGCTTGCGAAATAGCCCGACATCGCTGCCACAGCCTTGTCGCTCAAACCGATGAAGGCGCGGCGGCGGTCGGCCGGATCGGGGACCCGCACGAAAATCCCGCTTTCCACCATCTGCGTCAGCCAGCGCAGCGCGGTGGTCGCCGGGACGCTGGCGGCGATGCACAGCGACGTCACCGACACCCGCGTGCCTTCCGCGTGGGCGGCGGTCAGATCGAGCAGCATGTCCCACGCCGGATCGCCAAACAGTTCGGCATCGAAGAACCGCGATCGGGCGTGGCGGTTGGCGATGATCTGGCGAACCATCTGCGGATCGGGAAGCGGCGCACCGCCAGCAGCAACCCCTTCCCCGCGCCCGCTGCCGAAGCCGGGCAGCGCAGGTGCCTCGCCGCCGCGGTAATCGCGCCGGGGCTCTCCGAAGACCGGCCCTTTTGCGCCGTGTCCGATGCGGTCGAGCGAATGGGCGATTGCCTCCACCTGCTGCGACAGGCGCAGCAGGGCGACACGGTCCTCCTCCCCCATTTCGCGCAGGCGCGCGGCCCCGGCCTCTCCCATCACCCGGCCAACCGCGATCACGCGTTCGGCGCGGCTGGGCGCAACGAGAATCTGCGGATGCGACTGGTCGAGCACGGCGAAGACATCGTCGAGCCCGGCAAGATTGGTCGCCACCACCAGCTTGGCCCCCGAACGCGCCACCCGCATGTCGAGCCGGGCGAGACCTGCCAGCATCATCGCGTCCATCCCGCGCGAGCCCGTCACCGTGCAATCGACCACCACCACATCGCCCAGCAAGGCAATCGGGCCTTCAAGCAGCGCCCTGAGGCTCCCCCCGTCGATCGAGCGGAACCCCGCTCCCGAAAGGTCCGCGCCGATCTGGCGGCGCAAGCCTTCATCCTCGGCAAAGATCGCCACGCGGGCGGGCAGCCCGGCGCCATCATCGGCGATGTCGTAGGAAAAATCGGCCTGTTCGCGCACAGTGGTCAGCATCGAATCGACTCCAACAATGTTGGAACGATTATGGAACAAAACAGGATCAGGTCAAGTAAATCCACGTAAGGGCTGTAGGATCACAGCTGCGAAAGGCTTTCCTGACGCCGGAAAACCGGGCCCGCCCCTCCACGATGCTGCGCGTTGTCCCCCGCCCTTGATGAGGAGGATCAGGGGCGGATCTCGATCACCGTGCCGTCGGGCACGATGCGCCAGAGTTCCGCGATCTCGTCGTTGGACAAGGCGATGCAGCCATCGGTCCAGTCGCCCGGCATCCGGCTCAGGGGCAGCGCGTTGGGCTGGCCGTGGAGGAAGATGTCGCCCCCGGGCGATCGCCCCTGCGCACGCGCAAAGGCGCGGTCGGCAGCGTTGGGGTAGGAGACCTTGAGGCTGAGGTGATAGGCACTGGCGGGATTGCGACCCTCGATCACATAGCGGCCTTCCGGCGTGCGCTCGTCGCCTTCGAACTGCTTGTGGCCCTGCGGCTGATCACCGAATTGCAAGCCCCGCCATGCCTTCACCGGCTGGCCGCCCGCATAGGCGACCATCAGCCGTTCGGACTTGTCGACGATGAGGTAGTCGACCTCGGTGACAATCCGCTGCGGCACGATCCGCGCGGCCTCGCGCGCCAGCGGGGGCTGCGATGACGGTGCCTGCGCCTGATCGCGCGGCGGCGCGGCGCAGGCGGCAAGGGCGAGCAAGGGCGCAAGCCACGGAAAAAGGGCAAGGCGGTTCACGCTGGCCAATTCAGATCCTCGATCCGACCACGAAGGAGGCCAGCAACACCAGACCTACACATGCGAAGGCGCTGATAGCCGCGAGAGCCCAGGTGGCTTGGCCCTTCATGGCTGAAAATCCGAAGAACCCGGCCACGGCCAAGGCGCCGACCAAAAGCTGATAGGGTATCAGCCCGGGCACGGCGACCCCGAGCGCCAGCATCGCACCAAGGAGCAGGAGAACGACCCATGCGGGCCCTGGCGTTGGCACTTCTTGCACTCCGCTGGTTCGCTGCGGGAATAACCCACGCGGCGCACCGGGAGCAATAGCCCTACCTAATCCACAAACGGATCGCGCATCAGGATCGTGTCGTCCCGCTCCGGCGAGGTCGAGACCAGCGCCACCGGGCACTCGATCAGCTCCTGAATGCGCTGGATATACTTGATCGCGTTGGCGGGCAGATCGGCATAGGAGCGCGCGCCTGCCGTGCTTTCGCTCCAGCCGGGCATGTCTTCGTAGATCGGCTCGCATTCGGCCTGATCGGCGGCGTGGCTGGGGAGGTAGTCGTAGACCTTGCCGCGCAGCCGGTAGCCGGTGCAGATGCTGACCTTCTCCAACCCGTCGAGCACGTCGATCTTGGTGAGGGCGATGCCGGTGACGCCGCTGATCGCGCAGGACTGGCGCACCAGCACGGCATCGAACCAGCCGACCCGGCGCTTGCGGCCCGTGACGGTGCCGAATTCATGGCCGCGCTCGCCCAGCCTTTGGCCGACCTCGTCCTCCAGCTCCGTGGGGAACGGGCCAGAACCGACGCGGGTGGTGTAGGCCTTGACGATGCCAAGCACGAAGCCGGTCGAATTGGGGCCGAGGCCGCTGCCCGAAGCCGCGGTGCCGCTGACGGTGTTGGAGGAGGTGACGAAGGGATAGGTGCCGTGATCGACATCGAGCAGCACGCCCTGCGCGCCCTCGAACAGGATCTTGGCGCCCGCGCGGCGGACCTTCTTGAGGCGCTTCCAGACAGGCTGGGCGAAGCGCAGCACGAAGGGCGCGATCTCGCGCAGTTCTGCGAGCAGCGCCGCGCGGTCCACCGGGGGCTGGCCGAAGCCGGCGCGCAGGGCATCGTGATGGGCGCAGAGGCGATCGAGCTGGGGTTCCAGCGTGTCGAGATGGGCAAGGTCGCACACCCGGATCGCACGGCGGCCGACCTTGTCTTCATAAGCGGGGCCGATGCCGCGTCCGGTGGTGCCGATCTTGCCCTTGCCCGCCGCCGTCTCGCGCAGGCCATCGAGATCGCGGTGGAGCGGCAGGATCAGCGGGCAATTGTCGGCGATGGCGAGGTTCTCGTCGGTGATGCTCACCCCCTGCCCTTCGACCTTGGCGACCTCGTCGCGCAGCGCCCAGGGATCGAGCACCACGCCATTGCCGATCACCGACAGCGTGCCCGAGACTATTCCTGAAGGCAGCAGGCTGAGCTTGTAGGTCTTGCCGTCGATCACCAGCGTATGGCCGGCATTGTGCCCGCCTTGGAAGCGCACGACCACATCGGCGCGGCTGGCGAGCCAGTCGACGATCTTGCCCTTGCCCTCATCGCCCCACTGGGCGCCGATCACGGTGACGTTGGCCATTGCTATCCTTATCCGACTGGCGACAAAACCGCCGGGGGCCTAGGCGTTCGGCGCGGGCGAGGCAAGCGCGCGAAGGGTTTTGCGGTGCCTTGCGTTGAGAGGGCTGACACTCTTGCAAGGACAGGACCGATGAACCCCGCGACCAAAACCATCCTCGCCCTCGCCGCCACTGCCGTGCTGGCCGCCCCGATCCTCGCCCAGCAGCGCCGCATGGGCGGCGGCGACGTGAGTGAGCGCCTGCCGCGCGAATGCCGGGCCGAGATCGTGCGGCTGTGCGGCACCGATCGTGCGCAGATGCGCGCATGCCTCGCCGCGCGGGCGGGCGAATTGTCGCAAGGCTGCCGCAAGGAGTTGCGTGCACTGATCGAGCAGCGCGGCGGCGGCGATGCAGGTGCGGGCACGGCGATCCCGCCGACCCGGACCCTCGCCTATGGCAGCGATCCGCTGCAGGCGCTCGACCTGTGGGTGCCCGAGGGCGCGCGCGCCGCGCCGCTGGTGTTGTTCGTCCACGGCGGCGGATGGTCGCGCGGATCGAAGCGCAACGCGGTCGGCCGCGCGCTGCCGGGGCACATGCTCGCGCAGGGCTATGCCTTCGCCTCGATCGACTACCGGCTGGTCCCGGCCGCGAGTGTGGAACAGCAGGCAGGCGACGTCGCCGCCGCGCTCGCGCATCTGCTGCAGCGTGCCGAGGCGCTGGGGATCGATCCGACGCGCGTGGTGCTGACCGGGCACTCGGCGGGCGCGCATCTGGCGGCGCTGGTGGGGACGGACGAACGCTATCTGAAGGCCGCGGGCCTCTCCTTCGCGGACCTGCGCGGGGTGATGCCGAATGACGGGGCGGCCTATGACATCGCTGCGCAGCTGACGGACGCGGGGCCGATGCTGAAGAAGACGTACACCCGGGCCTTCGGCACCGATCCCGCGCGCCACGCGGCGCTTTCGCCGACGATGCACGCCGCCGCCCCCAACGCGCCCGCCTTCCTGCTGCTCCATGTCCAGCGACCGGACGGCGTGGCCCAGAACCGGACGCTGGCCGAGGCGCTGAAGCGCGCCGGCACGATGGTCGAGATCGGCAGCGTCCCGGGCGAGGGCCTGCGCGGCCACATGGAGATCAACCGCAAGCTCGGCGAGCCCGACTACCCGGCGACCCCGGTGATGGATGCGTGGCTGAAGAAGGTGCTGGAATAGCAAACCCGCACCCCCGTCCCGGACTGGATCCGGGACCCCGCTTTCTTGGCTCTTCGATCAGGCAGCTGGGTCCCGGTCAGGCCCGGGACGGGGTTCGCGTTACACGCTCGCGATGACGTCGATCTCGACCATCAGTTCGGGAAGGGCGAGGCTCTTCACCTCCACCGTCGTGTCCGCCGGATAGGGCGGCGTGAAGTACCGCGCCCGCGCATCCAGGATCCTGGGGAAGTTGCCCATGTCGGTGAGGTAGATCGTCACCTTCACCACCTTGGAAAGATCGCTTCCCCCGGCCGCCAGCACGCGCTCGATATTGGCGAAGGTCTGGGCGATCTGCGCATCGATATCGCCTGCGCCGACAATGCTGCCGTCCGCGCCGATGCTCGCCTGCCCGGACAGGAACAGCAGCCCCCCCGCCTGCCACGCAGGCGCGATCATGTAAGGCGCGAGCGGATCGTTCTCGAGCGTGATGGGCTTTGTGTCACCGGTCATGAGCGTTTCTCCAGCAGGGCAGGTTCGCCGTCTTCCAGAACATAGTCGCAGCCTAGCCCGAGGGGGTCCTCCCCCGGTGCCAGCTGCGCGATGGTGCGCCAGCCCTCGAACCGCAGCCGCGCCGCCGCCGCGCGGTCATGGCCGAGCGGGAGGTAGCAGGTGCGCGGCCGTTCGGGTTGGGGGGCGGCCTCGGCGAGGCGATCGAGATAGAGCGTGAAGCCGGTCGCCGCCTCGTCGCTGCCCGCGATCCGGTAGGTGCCGCCCCGCCCCACCGCGCGCCGCAGTCCTTCGGCATAGAGGGTGAAGCCGAACCAGGTCTGGTATTCAAATCCGTGCCGCTCGGTGGGATCAAGGGTGATGCGCGCCGCATCGCCGATGTGGGCGGCGATCTGCGCAAGGCCATCGAGCCGCGACTTCAGCGCCCCGCCCGCGTCCACATCGCGCAGCGCGGCGAGCGCCTGATCGAACGGGCCGGTGGCATAGAGCAGCGGCAGATAGGCCGCACCCCCCGCCGCCTTCAACCCACCCGCGTCCTTGGTATCCAGTTCACGCCGCACCGCCTCGATCTGCTCGGGCGCCAGCGGGAAGGCTTTCGCTGCCAGCGTATCGACAAGGTCGGGGAGCGTGAAATCTACCGAGATGCCGGTCAGCCCTGCGGCTGTCAGCGCCTCGATGGCGAGCATCACCGCCTCGCTCGCCCCAGCCACGCTGTCCGCGCCGATCAGTTCCGCGCCCAGCTGCAGGCGTTCACGCGCGGGATCGAGCTGGCTGGCCTTGATGAGCACGGTGTCGCCGCAGTAGCACAGGCGCAAAGGGCGCGGCGCGGCAGCGAGGCTGGTTGCGGCGATGCGCCCGACCTGCGGGGTCATGTCGGAGCGCAGCGCCAGGGTGCGCAGGGACGCCGGATCGACGAAGCGGAACATCGCGCTGCTCTCGCCAACCGTCACGCCCGCCATCCGGCCCGCGAGCGAAGCCTCGAACTCGAGCAGCGGCGGGCGCACCCGGTCATAGCCGTGGGCGTCCAGCACATCGAGGCACGCGCGCATCATCGCGGTAATCCGCGCGGCCTCCGCAGGGAGACGGTCTTCGAGGCCTTCGGGCAGGAGGTCGTTGGGTTGGGTCATGTTGCAATGCCCCTACCCAAATCGTCATCCCGGCGAAAGCCGGGATCGCGTGCCGAAAGCGCAGGGGTTTGACGAGAGCGGTCCCGGATCAAGTCCGGGATGACGACGTAGCTCAATGGCCGGCCCGCAACGCGGACGGCAAGCGCGACTGCGCGCCGGCCGGCAGGCCGCTCCCTCGGCAGGGAGGCTGGCGCAGCCAGCCTCCCGCGAGAGATCAGAACGCCAGCGCCTTGACCATCTTCACGCCTTCGAGCTTTTCGGCCTCGGCCACCACATCGGCGGGCAGCGCCTCGTCGAGGCTCAAGAGCAGCACCGCTTCCCCGCCTGCTTCGCGGCGCCCGAGGTTGAAGGTGCCGATGTTGATCCCGCGCGCCCCCAGCAGCGTGCCGATGCGGCCGATGAAGCCCGGCTTGTCGTCGTTGACGATGTAGAGCATGTGGCCCGACAGTTCGGCCTCGATGCCGATGCCGAAGATTTCGACCAGACGCGGTGCTTCGGTGCCGAACAGGGTGCCGGCAACCGAACGCGGGCCTTGCGCGGTTTCCACGGTGACGCGGACCAGCGTGTTGAACGCTCCGTCACGGTCATGGCGGATCTCGCTCACGTCGAGCCCGCGCTCCTTGGCGAGGAACGGGGCGTTGACCATGTTCACCGTGTCGGAATAGCGGCGCATGAAGCCCGCCAGCACGGCGGCGGTGATCGGCTTGCCGTTGAGTTCAGCTGCCGCGCCCTCGCGCTCGATTCCGATCTTGGTGAGGTTGCCATGGGCGAGCTGGCCCACGAGGCTGCCGAGCTTTTCGGCGAGCGCCATGTAGGGCTTGAGCTTGGGGGCTTCCTCGGCGCTCAGCGATGGGACGTTCAGCGCATTGGTGACGCCGCCGTTGACGAGGTAATCGGCCATCTGCTCGGCGACCTGCAGCGCGACGTTGACCTGTGCTTCGGTGGTGCTCGCCCCGAGGTGCGGGGTGCAGATGAAGTTGGGCGCGCCGAACAGCGGGTGATCGGCAGCCGGAGGCTCGGTCTCGAACACATCGAGCGCGGCCCCTGCCACCTGACCGCTTTCGAGGCAGTCCTTCAGCGCCGCTTCATCGATCAGGCCGCCGCGGGCGCAGTTGATGATGCGGATGCCCTTCTTGGCGTTCTCCAGCCGTTCGCGGCTGAGGATGTTGCGGGTCTCCTCGGTCAGCGGGGTGTGCAGCGTGACGAAATCGGCGCGCGCGAGCAGCGTGTCGAGATCGACCTTCTCGACGCCCATTTCGACGGCGCGGTCCTCGGTCAGGAAGGGATCATAGGCGATCACTTTCATGCGCAGGCCGAGCGCGCGGCTGGCGACGATCGAGCCGATGTTGCCCGCGCCGACGAGGCCCAGCGTCTTGCCGGTGACTTCGACGCCCATGAACCCGCTCTTGGGCCACTTGCCGGCCTGCGTCTGGGCATTGGCTTCGGGCAGTTGCCGGGCGAGCGCGAACATCAGCGCGATGGCGTGTTCGGCGGTGGTGATCGAGTTGCCGAACGGGGTGTTCATCACCACCACGCCCTTGCCGCTGGCGTAGGGAATATCGACGTTGTCGACCCCGATCCCGGCGCGGCCGATGACCTTCAGATTGGTCGCGGCATCGAGGATCGCCTTGGTGACCTTGGTGGAGGACCGGATGGCGAGGCCTTCATATTCGCCGATGCGGGCGATCAGCTGTTCGGGCGTTTCGCCGGTGATGACATCGACATCGCAGCCACGCTCTTCGAAAATGCGCGCGGCGTTGGGGTCCATCTTGTCGGAAATGAGAACTTTGGGACGGGTCATGGGAATTACCTTCGGGTCGTCATCCCGGGCTTGACCCGGGATCGCGCGCAGCAGGCGCAGGGGAATTGGGCAGAGCGGCCCCGGATCAAGTCCGGGGCGACGCTAAACAGGACGGCCTCAGCCGTTCTTGACCTTCTCGTAGGCCCACTCGATCCACGGCAGCAGGCGCTTGACGTCCTCCTGCTCGACGGTCGCGCCGCACCAGATGCGCAAGGACGGCGGCGCATCGCGGTAGCCGTTGAAGTCGTAGCCGACGTTGCGTTCCTCGAGCAGCTTGACGATCTTCTTGGGCACGCCCGCCTTGTCGTCGTCCGAGAGGCTGTCGTACCATTCGCCCTGGAAGACCATGCACACGCCGGTGTTGGTCTGCTGCGCGGGATCGCTCGCCATGTTGCGCAGCCACGGGGTGGCCTCGATCCAGTCCTTGACGATGGCCGCATTGGCATTGGCCCGCTCGATCAGCGCCTTGCGCCCGCCGATCGCCTTGGCCCATTCGAGCGCGGCGATGTAATCCTCGGTGGCCAGCATGGAGGGCGTGTTGATCGTCTCCCCGGCGAAGATGCCGAGGTTGATCTTATTGCCTTTCTTCATGCGGAACAGCTTGGGCATCGGCCACGGCGGATCGTAGCTCTCGATCCGCTCGACCGCCTTGGGGCTGAGGATCAGCATGCCGTGCTGGGCTTCGGAGCCCATCACCTTCTGCCACGAATAGGTGGTGGCATCGAGCTTGGCCCAATCCATCTCCATCGCGAAGATTGCGCTGGTGGCATCGTTGATGGTGATGCCTTCGCGGCCCGGCTCCAGCCAGTCGGTGTTGGGGATCATCGCGCCGCTGGTGGTGCCGTTCCAGGTGAACACCACGTCATTGCGCTGCGGGATGCTGGTAAGATCGGGGATCTCGCCATAATCGGCGGTCAGCACCTGCAGGTTGGGCAGCTTCAGCTGCTTCACCGCATCCTGGATCCAGATGTTGCCAAAGCTCTCCCACGCCGCGACCGTCGCCGGGCGCGCGGGATCGAGCATCGACCACATCGCCGCTTCCAGAGCGCCGGTGTCGGAGGCGGGCATGATGCCGATCAGGTAATCATCGGGGATGCCGAGCAACTCGCGCGACAGGTCGATCGCATACTTCAGACGCGCCTTGCCCAGCGCCGAACGGTGCGAGCGGCCAAGCGATTCGGTTTTCAGCTTATCCAGCGACCAGCCGGGGAATTTTGCCGTGGGGCCCGAGGAAAAGAAGGGGCGCTCAGGCTTAAGCGTCGGCTCGTGCGCGAGCCCGCGGGTGTACTCAGTCATGTATTCTCTCCTTGCAGAGAGCACGCGCGGCGTTGGGACCGCGTGGCCCGGGGGCGGCTTTAGTGGCGGGGGCCAAGGAGTCAATCATTTTGATCCTTCCGGACCGGGGAAGGATAGCCCCTCGCAAAATACGGGCGGCTCGCTTAACAGGGCCGCTCCATGGAAACCTCCGATCTGCGCATTGCCCTGTTCAGCGGCAACTACAACTACACCCGCGACGGGGCCAACCAGGCCCTCAATCGCCTCGTCGGCTCGCTGCTCGGTCGCGGCGCCAACGTGCGCGTCTATTCCCCCAAGGTCACCCATCCCGATTTCCCCCCGACCGGCGATCTCGTCGGCGTGCCCAATGTGCCGATGCCGGTGAAGGGCCGCGGCGAATACCGGATGCCGACCCACCTCGGCTCGGCGGTGAAGCGCGATCTCGAGGCTTTCGCGCCGGATATCGTCCACCTGTCCTCGCCCGACCCCTCCGCGCACCGCGCGCTGACCTGGGCGCGGGCGCGCGGGATCCCGGTGCTCGCATCGGTCCACACCCGCTTCGAGACCTATCCGCGCTATTACAACATGGCCTTTCTCGAGCCGCTGATCGTCAAGGGCCTGCGGCGCTTCTACAACCGCTGCGATGCGCTGGTCGCGCCCTCGCAATCGATGATCGACGAACTGCTGGCGATGGGAATGCACACCCGCATCGGGCTGTGGAGCCGGGGCGTCGACCGCACCATCTTCTCCAGCGCCCGCCGCGATCCCGAATGGCGCCGCAGCCTCGGCCTTGCCGAGGATGACGTCGCGATCGTCTTCCTCGGGCGGCTGGTGATGGAAAAGGGCCTCGACGTGTTTGCCGAGACCATCGCCGCTCTGCGCGGCACGGGCGTGCCCCACAAGGTGCTGGTGATCGGCGACGGCCCGGCGCGCGGGTGGTTCGAGGCGAACCTGCCGGGCGCGATCTTCGCCGGGTTCAAGACCGGCGAGGCCCTTGGCCAGGCGCTCGCCAGCGGCGACGTGTTCTTCAACCCCAGCGTCACCGAAACCTTCGGCAACGTGACATTGGAAGCGATGGCGAGCGGGCTTCCCGTCGTCGCGGCAGGGGCGACCGGCAGTGCCAGCCTTGTCGCGGACGGGGTGACCGGCCGGCTGGTGGCGCCCTCGGGCAGCATCAAGAACGACGCCGCCGCCTTCGCCGCCGCGCTCGCACCCTATTCGACCGACCCTGCCTTGCGCGGGGCGCACGGGGCGGCGGGCGAGACCCGCGCCTGCGAATACAGCTGGGAGGCGATCAATGCGGTGGTCGCCGACACCTATCTCGAACTGGTCGAGGAGCGGCGCTCCGCGAAAGGGTGACAGGGGCCTAGCGCAGCACCCCCTCCTTCGCCATGCGACGGGCGTAGAACAGCAGGAACAGCGTCACCGCCCAGATGGCGACGTCGAGTGTGGGGGCCTGCATGGCGGCGGGCACATCGAGGACGACGCAATTGCCCAGCGTCGTGCCGAGGAGGCCGATCGCTGCGACCACCATCGCGTGGGCGGCCCATCTCGCGCGCAGCAGCAGCAGCACCGATCCGGCAAAAGCCCCCCACACGCCCAGCGCCCAGAAGGCGCTGATCCAGAGGGGATAGCTCTCCATGAAAGCGATCTGTTCGGGCGAGAGCCCCATCTCGGCGAGCATCCCGAGCTTGGTCGTGAGATAACTGACGATCCCCATGGCGTTGAACAGCAGCGTCACTGCGCCGACTATCCACAGATGCACTGGCGCGCGCATTGGCTGTCGGGTGACAGTGGTCACGGGCTTCCCCTCCCCCTCCGGCGCGACCCCGGCGGGGGAGAGGATATGCCCTTATCGCCCGCGCTGCAATCGTGCGCGGCGCGCGGTCAATGGCGGCCTATCACAACCGTTCGATGCGCTTGGCCATCTCGTCGATCATGTCGACGATCTCGTTGATGGTGCGCTCGTCGAGCTTGCCTGCCCGCGCGCGGTTCTTGAGCACGGAGCCGAGGTTGCCCATCGCCCGGAACAGGTCATGCGAGCGGACCGTGGTCGTGCGTTCGCCATGGCGGCCGAGGCGGCGCATCAGGCTTTCCACCTCGTCCTTGCGGTCGTCCAGTTCCTCGCGGCCCTGCTGCGTGGCGGCAAAGGGCTTCTTGGCGCCTTCGGCCTCGGCTTCCTCGATCGCGCCTTCGTCCTCGAGCAGCTGGAGCGTGGGGTAGACCGCGCCCGGGCTCGGCGCGTAGTCGCCGCCGGTCATTTCCTCGATCGCCTTGATCAGTTCATAGCCGTGCGAGGGATTCTCCGCGATCAGCGCGAGCAGCGCGAGGCGCAGTTCGCCAGTGGCGAACATCCGCCCCCGGCGGCCACGGCGGCCCCGGTAGCCCTCACCCGCGCGCTCTTCTCCGTCCGCCTCACGGCCGCGCGGCGAATCCTCTTCGAAGCGCTCGCGCATCTTGAAGCCCGGGCCGCCGAAGTTGATGTTGCCGTTCATTGCCATCGTCGCCATTGCCTCGGCGAGCTTTTCCCAGCCGCCACCGCGGCCATACCGGTTCCAGGTCATATCGTTCCTCCTCGCCTATATCAGCGATACACCCAAGATATATCTTAGACCTATCGTTTCAAGCGGGCGAACGCGGGAAGGTTCCCTTTTCCGCTGGGCGCCTTATCTCGACCGACGAATGACAGATCTGTTCGGACAAGATGCCCCGGAGGCTTCGCGCGGTGATGGGCGCGATACCCCCTCCGCCGATGCGCCGCTCGCCGACCGGCTGCGGCCGCAGACCCTTGGCCAAGTGGTGGGGCAGGAGCACCTGACCGGCCCCGAAGGCGCGATCGGGCGGATGGTGGCGGCGGGCAAGCTCGCCAGCATGATCCTGTGGGGGCCGCCCGGCACCGGCAAGACCAGCATCGCCCGCCTGCTCGCTGATGCCGTGGGGATGCGTTATGCCGCGATCAGCGCGGTGTTCTCGGGCGTGGGCGACTTGAAGCAGGCCTTCGCCGAGGCCGAGACAATGGCGAAAGCGGGCCGCAAGACCCTGCTGTTCGTGGACGAGATCCACCGCTTCAACCGCGCCCAGCAGGACGGCTTCCTGCCTTTCGTGGAACGGGGCGTGGTGACGCTGGTGGGCGCAACCACCGAGAACCCGAGTTTTGCCTTGAACGCCGCGCTGCTCAGCCGCGCGCAGGTGCTGGTGCTGAACCGGCTGGGCGAGACCGCGCTGGAGGCGCTGCTGGCGAAGGCGGAAGGCCTCGAAGGCCCCCTCCCCCTCACCCCCGAGGCTCGCGCCGCCCTGATCGCGCAGGCCGACGGCGACGGGCGGTTTCTGCTGGGACAGGCCGAGACGCTCTATGCGGTGGGCCTCACCAAACCGCTCGACCCGGCCAGCCTTGGCCAGTTCCTCCAGCGCCGTGTGGCGGTCTACGACAAGGACCGCGACGGGCATTACAACCTCATTTCCGCCCTGCACAAATCGGTGCGCGGCAGCGACCCGCAGGCCGCGCTCTACTGGCTGGCGCGGATGCTGGTGGCGGGGGAGGAGCCGCTGTTCCTCGCCCGCAGGCTGGTGCGGATGGCGGTGGAGGATATCGGCATGGCCGACCCCCACGCGCTCCCGCAATGCCTGGCGGCGATGGAGGCCTACCGCTTCCTTGGCTCACCGGAAGGGGAACTGGCGCTGGTGCAGGCCTGCCTCTACCTCGCCACCGCCCCCAAATCGAATGCCGCCTACAAGGCGCAAAAGGCCGCATGGAAGGCCGCGAAGGAGACCGGCAGCCTCGCCCCGCCCGCCAATATCCTTAACGCGCCGACCAAGCTGATGAAGGATATCGGCTATGGCGCGGGCTACACCTACGATCACGACGCGGCCGAGGGCTTTTCGGGCGACAACTACTGGCCCGAGGGGATGGCGCCCGAGACGTTCTACACGCCCGTCGAACGCGGCTTCGAGCGCGAGGTGAGAAAGCGGCTCGACTATTGGGACAAGCTGCGCAGCGAGCGGCAGGCGTGACCCGCTTCACTCACTTCCTCGCGGTCGATTGGTCAGGGGCGAAGGGCCCGCGGCAGAAGGGCATCGCCGTGGCGCTGGCGAAAGCCGAGGGCGGCGCTCCGGTGCTGCTCGCCCCGCCCGATCCCAAGGGGTGGGCGCGCAGCGAGGTGCTGGCGCTGCTCGGCACGTTGGCGGTGCCGACGCTGATTGGGCTCGATCTCGGTATTTCCCTGCCGTTCCACGATGCGGGCGCCTTCTTCCCCGGCTGGGACGCCTCGCCTGCCGATGCGCGCGGGCTGTGGGCGCTGATTGACCGGCTTTGCGAGAGCGATCCGCATCTGGAGGCAGGCGGTCTCCTCGCCCACCCCGAGGCCGCGCGCTATTTCCGCCATGGCGCAGGCGTGGAGGGCGACCGCTTCCTCCTCTCCGGCGCAGCCACCCGCGAGGGCCGCTTCCGCATCACCGAGGCAGCCCAGCGCGCGCAGGGCGTGCGGCCGGTGAGCAACTTCAACCTCGTCGGCGCAGCGCAGGTCGGCAAGTCGAGCCTGACGGGGATGCGGATGCTTCACCGTCTGGGAGGGCGCGTGCCGGTCTGGCCGGTCGATCCGCTGCCTGACGAGGGGTCCGTCATCACCGAGATTTACACCTCCATGGCCGCGCGGCTCGGCGGGGTGACGGGCTCGGCAACCAAGATCAGGAGCTATGCTGCGCTGAGCGATGCGCTCGACCGGCTGGGTTCTTCCCCCGTCGCCGGAAGCGGCGCGCTCGACGATCATTCCGCCGACGCGCTGCTGACCGCCGCGTGGCTGCGCAAGGTGCATGGACGGCGCGACCTGTGGCACCCCGAGGGCCTCACCCCGCAGATTGCGTGCACCGAAGGCTGGACCTTCGGGGCATTATGATGGCCCCGCCGCTCGGCCCCTTGAGGGCAGAGCGGTTTCCGGTTAGGGCGCAGCCGCGGTCAGCCGGCTTAGCTCAGTTGGTAGAGCAGTTGATTTGTAATCATCAGGTCGTTGGTTCGATTCCGACAGCCGGCACCGCCGCCTGCAGCCCCGGAGCGCAAGATTGCCCGAGGGGCGCAGAGCCGTTCACGGAGCCTCGCACCTGCCGAACATTCGCCGGTCTGGCGGACCAGGATGGTGCCCCGAGGCTAACCTGGTTTGCCGCACGAAGTAGCAGAATGCAGCACCCATGCTTCAGACCTCACGGATGGGGAAGCAGAGGAGCCTGTGCGTGCATGTTGCAAAATCAGGAGATGCAGGCCCGCGTGCCAGGCGTTTTTCCGAGGAAGCCATCCCTCTGCCGGGCGCGCGTCCGGCGGGTGCGGAAGTCATCGTGCAACCGCGTGCAGATGACCGAAGGGGCGGCCTCGATTCGCTGCGGTTTCTCGCCATTCTGGCCGTGCTGTTCGATCATTATGTCGACCCCGAGGTGGTCCGTCCCGGCACCATCAGCGTCCGGTTCTTTCTGCTGATCAGCGGTTTCCTGATAACGCGGACCTTGCTGCGTCATGGCGAGGTGGACTGGCCGGATTTCCGCGTGGTTCTGCGAAGCTTCTATGCGCGCAGAGCCTTGCGGATCTGGCCGCTTTACCACCTCATCCTGCTCGCAACCCTTGCAGCGGGCTGGATGTCGCTGCTGCAGTTTGCGGTGCACGGCGTGTTCCTGACCAATTTCGCTCAGGCGTGGCGTAACGATTGGAACCTCCCCTGGTATGCCGCGCACCTGTGGACGCTGAGCGTGCAGGAGCAGTATTATCTGGTCTGGCCGCTGCTGTTTTTCTTCCTGCGATCGAAACGGTGGTGGTTCCTCGTGGCCATGATTGGCGCGGCAGTCTGTTTCCGGCTGGGCATGTTGATCAGCGGGCTTGAAGGGACCGTGGCGTTCCATACGCTTCCCTTCGCGTCGTTCGACGCTCTGGCCTTGGGCTCTCTGCTCGCCCTGTCGCATGAGCGATGGGTTGTGCGGCATCCCTTGCGCTTGTCCGCCGCCTTGACGGTGCTGTGCGTTGCGGCGAGCTACTCCGGTAGCGAATGGCTGCAGGTTGCCCTTGTGCCCGTTCTCTGGCTGATCGCCCTGGGCGTTGTCACGATCGGAGTGTTCGAGAACCGGTTGGGAAGATCGGCAGGCTTTCTCGACTGGAGGCCGCTCGTGTTTCTTGGCCGGATCAGTCTCGGGATCTACCTTCTTCATCTGCCGATCTGGCAGGCGTTGATGATGTGGAGCCCCGCATGGCTGCATCCCCACATATCGCAGCCTTCTCTCCACGCCTTCGCGTTGCTCGCTCCCGCGACGATCCTGCTCGCGACGCTATCCTGGCTGCTGTTCGAACGCCCTCTGCAGCAGTTCCGCAGGTACTTCCCCTACAAGGCCGATCCGGCGATTCGCATCGCCTAAAGGGGTTGAAGTCCCGGCATCCCGATCATCCAAGCCGCAGGAAAAACTCCTCGCGCTCGCGGCGCAGGGCTTCGGGGGTCATGGCGGTGAGCGCATCGAGCTCGGCGCGCAGTGCCAGCGTGAGGCGCTTGGCGGTTTCGGCATGGTCGCGGTGCGCGCCGCCGCGCGGCTCGTAGACGATGCGGTGGATGACGCCGAGCTTGAGCAGGTCGCCCGCCGTCACCCGCATCGCCTCTGCCGCCGTCGCCGCCTGCGCGGCGCTGCGCCACAGGATCGAGGCGCAGCCTTCGGGTGAAATCACCGAATAGACCGCGTGTTCGAACATCAGCACGCGGTTCGCCGCCGCAAGCGCCACCGCGCCGCCCGATCCGCCCTCGCCGATGATGACAGCGACCAGCGGCACGCCAAGCGCAAGGCAGGCTTCCGTCGAGCGGGCAATCGCCTCGGCCTGCCCGCGCGCCTCGGCATCGACGCCGGGAAAGGCGCCCGGAGTGTCGACCAGCGTCACCACCGGCAGTCCGAAGCGGTCGGCCAGTTCCATCAGGCGGATCGCCTTGCGATAGCCCTCGGGGCGCGCCATGCCGAAATTGTGCTTGAGCCGGCCCGGCGTGTCCTCGCCCTTGACGTGGCCGATCACCATGACCTTGCGCCCCTCGAAGCGCGCAAAGCCGCCGATGATCGCCTGATCATCGCCGAAGGTGCGGTCCCCCGCGATGGGGAGGAACTCGCTGAAAAGCCCGGCCACCAGCCGCTCGAAACGAGGCCGCTGGGGATGGCGGGCGACCAGCGTGCGCTGCCAGGGGGTGAGGCGCGCATAGGTGTCGGCGAGGAGCTTGTCCGCCCGCTCCCGCAGCATCCGCGCCTCGTCCATGCCCTCAGGCAACGCGGCCAGTTCCGCCACGTGCTTGTCGAGAGCCTCGATCGGCTTTTCAAAGGGCAGGTACTGGATCATCCCCCCAATTTCTCCCCGGGGCCCGCCCCGTCAGACCGTCATCGACATACCGCGATAGATCCGCGCGCGGTAGCGCGAATCCTCCGCGTCAGGCAGCGGCGCACCGACCAGCAGCACCGCGCGGGCGAAGCGGCGCACCTCTTCGAGATGCTCGTCGAGATCGCGCGGTTCTTCCGATTGCACGCGGCGGGTGAGGTTGATCTGGTTGACCGGCACATCGTGCACCAGCCGCTCGTTCTCCACAGCGAGGGTCGCGGTGAAGGCATGGAGCGTGGTCTTGATGAAGTTCGCCAGCGCAAAGGCCGGGGACTTGTCGCCCATCGGCACGTCGGGCGAGGTCAGGACCAGCTGGCAATCATCATACAGGGACGCGCGGCGCGAGACGCGGAAGTGGTGGGTGAGGTTGTCCTCGACCACGGTGCGGAACTCTTCCGGCGTGAGCGGATCTTGCGTTTCGAACAGCTTGCAGGGCAGCGCCGACATCGGGGTCGACAGGATCGTCGTCGGGCGGCCCCATGCGATCAGCGCTTCGTCCATCGCTGCCTCGATGTGGGTGGTCTTGACCAGCGACGTCAGCGCCTCGGCAGTTTCGGGCTCGAGCTGGGCCTTGATCGCCTCGAAGGCTTCCGCGGTGCGGGTGATGACCACCACGTTGGCCGCATGGCAATCCTCGATGAAGGCGCGCGCTGTTTCGGCGAGGTAATCGGCGAGGTGTTCGCCGATGATCCACACCGTCTTGCCGCGCATCTGGTCCAAGCGCTCCTGCTTGGGCGAACCGAACAGCTCGCGCTCGGTGGTCGAGCGTTCGACGGAAAGGCCGCCTGAAGGCATGAAGGTTTCGCCCGAGACAGCGCGGTCGGCAAGGAAGAACACCGTCGCCTGCGCCACGTCATGCTCGGTCGGCATCTTGCCGAGATAGAGCTTGGAGAGCACCCCGGTGCCGACCTTCTTGGCCTCGATGGCGATCTTGTCGGCGGGAAGGAAGGGCGCGTCCTCCGGCGGCACGCGCAGCAGCCAGTCGGCATCGGCTTCGGGCGTGGCCGGACGGTCATTCCACTCCGGCGCGTCGAGGAACAGACCCGCCTGACGCAGGCGTGAGATCAGCGCGGCGGCGATGGAAGGCGTCAGCAGGTACTGATCCCAGGTGCAGGTGCCATCGCCCTCGCGCGCGCAGTTCAACGCAAGTTCGCGCAGCTCATGCGGGTTGTTGGTGTCGTGGCTCATCTTGGTGGTGTCGTTGCGGGCGAGCCGCGCAAGCACCGCCTCGACCCTGACCCCGCGCCGGATCGCCTTGATGGCGGCGGCGTGGACGGCGTTGAGGCGCTTGTTTTCAAGGATCAGCTTGCCGCGCCGCTCGAACAGTCCCGGCTTGCCGCCGGTGCCCGAGAGGCGGTCGCCATCGACCGGCCCCGGCGCGATCGCGTTGAACTGCACCTCCGGCCCGAGATAGCGCGCCATCGATTCCACCATTGCGCGCTGCCCGGCCTTTGAAACGGCATAATCCGCGCGGTTGGGATAGGCGACCGCGAGGTACTTCTCACCGCCGAAATAGGACGAGACGTTGAGGATGTAGCCCGAGCCTTGCGCCTTCATCAGCGGCGCGACGTGGTGCATCAGGAAGTAATTCGACACGAGGTTCGCATCGAGCGTGTAGTTCCACGCGTCCACACCCATGTCGACGACCATGTCCTCGGCGCCCGCGACGCCTGCGTTGTTGATGAGGTAATCGATCCGCCCGAAGGCCTTCAATGTCGCGTCGACAGCGCCCTTGAGGCTCTCGAAATTGCTGACATCGACATTGGCGAGGGTCTGCACCCGGCGCTCGACACCGGCAAAGCCGATATCCTCGAGTTCGCTAACGATCTTGGCGCGCGCGACCGCAAGTTCGCTTTCGCGGCGGGCGACCATCATCACCTTGCCCCCGGCGAGTGCCAGCAGCCGCGCGACCTGTCCGCCGATCCCGGCCGAACCGCCGGTGATCAGCGCGACTTTGCCCAGATGCAGCCCGGTGATGTTTTCGGAGAAGCCCGGCATGGCCTTGCGCGCACCCGTCGCCTCGCCGATGTTCGACGGGACATAGAGCGTGATCTCGCCGAGCTTGCTTTCCTTCAGCAGGATGCGCGCGGCGTGGCCCGCGGTGAAGCGGATGTTCTCGGCTTCGGTATTGGTGAAGCGCACGATCTGGTTGCCCCACTCCGCTTGCCGACGACGCCCGTGGGCGGTGTCGATCTCGCTCTCGTCACGCCAGATGCGGATAAGCTGTTCGGTCGCGGCGCGCAGGATGTGGCCGTAAATGTCGCCCTTCCCGTCGCTCTTGTGGCTGACGAAGACGAAACGCGGCGGCTGGAGCAGGTTGTCGTGCCGCTTCCAGTAACGGCTCATCGTCCGCGCGAGCGCCATGTTGCCCGCGAGTTCGGCGTCCATCAGCGCTTCGACCACGCCATCGTCCGCCGCCGTGATCGCGCCGCTCAATTCACCCGCGCCCAGCGCCGGCAGGAACAGCGCGCCGCTGACGGGGGTGCCGCCCTTGGTGTAATCCTCGAGCGCAGCTTCCATCGCGCCCGCATCTTTGCGGTTGAAGCGAATGATCGCGAGCTTGTCGCCGAGGCCCAGCGCCTTGCAGCGCTTTTCGGCGATGGCGACGTCGGCCGCGCGCGGCAGGCCAAGCACAACCTCGGCCCCGCAGGCGAGCTGCACCTGCGCGATCTCGAGCGCCTCCTCCCAGTCGTTCCCGGCGGCGATCAGCACGGCAAGGCCGGTGCCGTCCATCGAACGCATCGTCGGGCGGGCAAGGTAGGTCGAACGCTGCTCCTTGCGCACGGACATGCCGTGGGTGACTTCGAAATCGTGGCCGTTGTAAGCCGCGCTCTCGTCCGAGCCGAGGAACACGCAGGTGGTGGCGATATCGGTCGGCGTCGGGAAGGTCTTTGCCTTCTCGTTGCCGCCGGTGGCGCGCTCGAGGCTCATCATGTCGAAGAACTGCGTCGCCGTGGTGCCCGCCGCGTCCCCGCGCGCGGCATCCATCGCGGCAAAGACATTGCGGATGCGCTCGCTCTCGATCGGGCCGGGGTAGACGAGGTTGACGCGGATGCCCTTGGGGCCAAGCTCGAGGCTGAGTTCGCGGCTCCAGGCGTTCATCGCCGCCTTGGGCACGACATAGGCCGCGCGCGCATAATAGGGCGTGCGGCTGAAAATGGTCGAGACGTTGATGATCGAGCCGCCTTCGGGGATGTGCTCGGCCGCGACCCGCGCCACGTTCCACGCCACGCCGAAGATGTTGCGCAGCGCATCACCAACGGTCTCGCTGTCGGTGCTGCCGGTCTTCTGGAGCTGGCCAAGTTCTTCCGAGGAGAGCGGAAGGTTCTCGATCGGCTGTTTGGGCCCGGCGCTCCCGGCGTTGTTCACGAGGATGTCGATCCGCCCGAACTGCTTCACCACCTCGTCGATGGCGGCGCGCACCGAAGCGATGTCCCCGCCGTCCAGCGCCACGGTTGCAAGCCGCGCCGGGTCCGCACCGGTCGCCTTGAGCAACGCTTCGGCAGCGGCCTTGGTGCGCTCGGGCGTGCGCCCCGTCATCACCACAGTTGCACCTTCTGCAAGATAGTGGGTGACGATATGTCCGCCGAGATTGCCCGCCGCGCCGGTGACGACGGCGATTTTCCCCGCGAGACGGCCCGGAACATCGCCCTGCAAGGCAGGCGCAGCGGCGGCAGCTTTCGATTTGGCCATAGGCTCACTCCTCACAGAATTACAGCGAAGCGGCGCTTCGCATCACGTTTCGTTCAAACCCTGGGGAGGAGAGCTAGGAACGTTTCAAAAACCGCAACGCGCAGGTCTGGCTTACGGTTCCCCGGGACTTGCAGATGTTGCAGCAGCCCCCGCAGCAGCCCACGCTTCGAGCAGCGCATCGCGGCTTCTGAGGCCGAGTTCCGGGAGCGCGTGGTTGACGACGTAGGTCGAACCGGTGTGGCGGTTGTCCCACATCGCCTGATGCGCTTCCGGAAGGCCGTCCCACGGCACGACCTCGGGCTCAGTCACTTCGAGCAGCCCGGCGGCGATCATGTCGTTCATCCGCGCGACTTCGTAGGCGTTGCACAGGTGCGTGCCGAAGATCTGCGCGGTCGGCATGTAGATGCGGCGCTGGCGGGTCCAGACCTGCGGGGCGTAGAAGGTGAAGCGGCAGCCGGAGAGGTCCTCGGCGAAGATCACCCGCCCGGTGAAGGGCTTCACCAGCGAGGTCGAGATGCCGAGCGTGTCCTGCCCGGCGCGCTCGAACACCAGATCGGGGCTGCCGCGCGGATTGTCGGGCGAGCGCAGGATCTTGCCCACCGCCGAGCCGAAGGGCTTCATCACCCGGTCCTGATAGTCGCGCACCGCCGCCTTGAAGACCTCGATGTCGGCCTTGGCATCGGGCAGGCGCGGCATGGTGTCGGGCCAGTGGAAATTCGCGCCTTCACGCCGGCGGATGCTTTCGAGGGAGACGATCCCCTCGATCGCGTCCTCGAGCCCCAGCGATTGCAGGAACTCGCGCTGGCCATCGGTGGTGGTGGCGATCACGGAACGGGCGTTGAAGCGCCGCGCGGCCTCGATCATTTCGAGGCCAGTCTCGTCGAGCAATTCGGACGATCCCGGTCCGTAGAAGATCAGCACCGCCTCGCCGCCCCTCAGGGCCGCACGTCGGAGCATTTCTTCGGGGGAGGCGGTACCCGGCTTACCCATGAAGCTGAAGTGGTAGCCTGACGAGGCACCATAGAAGGCCAGCGTGCCGCCTTCGGCGAGCAGTTGGAACGAGCGCGGGAAAGCGGTTTCGCCCGCATGGCTGACGACGTAATCGGCGAGCTTGCCGCCGTTCAATGCCTTGTATTCGGCGATCAGAGGCCCGCCGGCGGCTTCCCACGTCTGAGCCTCGGCCTTGTCCTCCGGCACCACGGTGTAGAGGTCGGCAAAGCGCGCATCCTTGCGGTTGATTGCCCCGACGGCGCCCTGCACGTCCTTGATGAACGCCGCGCGTTCTTCCGAGGACACCAGCCCCGTCACCTGCAAGCCCGTGCGCACCGAAGACCGCAGGGCATCGAGCCCCGTCCCCGTCGCCGCGCCCTCGACGAACAGCGTCCGCCCCGGTGCGATCTGCAAGGTGGTGAACAGGCAGCGGGCGATGGTGCCGAGGTTGAGCACATAGCTGCCCGCCTGCTCCAGCGTCAGATCTGGCGGCACCTTGTGCATCTGCGGGGCCTGCACGGTCAGGAATTGCGCGTGGCTCCCGGTCTCGGTCTCGTAGCCCTGAATGCTGAAGTCGGCATACATCGGATCATTGCCGACCAGCGGCGAGAGCAGGTCATTCGTCCCCGAATAGACCGTCACGAGATCGCCGACCTTGATCCGCCCCTGCGCCCGGGTCTCCGAGCCCAGCGCCGCGACCAGCGCGATCCCGCCCGAGCCGGTGATCTGCACGTCTTCCTCGTGTGCATCGAAGGGCGAAACCGGGATGCCGGTCAGCGCCCAGATGTCGTTGAAGTTGACCTCGCTCGTCAGCATGTAGAGCAGCGCTTCGTTGGGCGCGGGCTCGGGCGTCTTGACGATCAGCTCCTTCTCATGGCTTGCAGGCGGGCCAAAGCGGGGCTGGCCAGTGTCGGGATCGCGAGCGATGCCGAAGGCATATTGGTGACGCGGGATCGGGGTCACGCCCGGATAGAAGGGCGCTCCCACAGGAAGCAGATCGCCTGCCGCTTCCAATGCCTGAGCACGCATTTCGTGCTCGGCATCAATCCACACGCCATCGCGCCGCACCGGTAACGGTGGCGCAACCTTGTCCATGAACTGCCTGATGCCGGTCTTGCCGCCTTCGGGATCGACGATGGCCTCGGCGAACAGCTTGGCCTCGCGCGCAGTGCCTTGCGTGATGCCCTGTTCGAGCCCGGTGCGCACCGCGTCAAGCGCGCGCGCGCCTGCAACATCGCGGCCCGCCCATGCGAGCTGGCGCAGGATGCGCTGGATGAAGTCGTCCTCCAGCACCGTTTCAAGCGATACGTCGGCCGCGCTTTCCCAGCGCACCGTCGCCGCCTGCCGCTCCGCGAAGGCAAAGCCCAATGCACTGCCCGGCCCGTTCTTCACGAAATCGCGCACGGCGGCGTGCGCGGCAGAGAGTGCATCTTCCGCACCTTCGACCAGTTGATCGACCACGCCGATGGCGTGGGCCTGCTCCGCCGTGATGCTCCGTCCGCCCAGAATGAGGTCGAGCGCATCGCGCACGCCCTCCGCGCCGCGCCGGTCGGCGAGGAGGCGCGGCAGGCGCTGGGTGCCGCCGTATCCGGGGAGCAGCCGCAGCCGGATTTCGGGCTGGCCGAAGCGCGCCACGGGTTCCGCCACGCGGTAATGGCAAGCGAGCGCGAACTCCATGCCCCCGCCGAGCGCCACGCCCTGCACCGCCGCGACGCAGGGCTTGTTCATGCTCTCTATGGTGCGGAAGGCGAGGTGCGCATTGTTGGGCAGCACCATGGCCTCGTCGACCGTGTGGATTTCCTCCAGCATCTGGCGGATATCCGCGCCCGCGACGAAGGAAGACGTGCCCTCGCCGGTGAAGACCACCGCGACCACGCTGTCATCGCGCGCCAAGGTCGAGGTGACCAGCACCAGCTCGTCGATCGCACGCTCGTTCAACGCATTGACCGGCGGATTGGTGACGGTGACGGTCGCGACCTGCTTGCCCGGTGCAACCGTGTTGTATTGCACGAGGAAATAGCGGTGCCGGTCGAACAGCGCCTGCTCGTCCGACATGCGCTGCTTGCGCTGCCAATCGTTGATGACGGTGCGCAGCTCGTCCAAAGCTTCGGGGTTGCGCAGGGTCGTGACGTCGCCGACATCCTCGCCGACAACCAGCGCGCGGACCATGCGGCGCATGTATTTGCCGGAGCGGGTTTCCGGGAACTGGCTGACCTCGATAAAGTCCGCCGGCACCGCGACCGCGCCCTTTTCGGTGCGCACCAGATCGAAGAGGCGGCGCTTGTCCTCATGCGTCAGCTTGCGCCCCGCGACCGGCACCACGAAGGCGAGCGGGGTCAGCCCCTTCTCGCGGTGCGGCGCACCGACCACCAGCACGTTGCCGACCGGCGAATCCGGCGCGAGCGCCTTGTCGCGCAGCACCGCGCCCTCGATCTCCTCGGTCCCCATGCGGTGGCCCGAGACGTTGATGACGTCGTCCGAACGGCCATGCAGCGAGAACGAGCCGTCCTCATGCCGGATCGCGAAATCGCCCTGGGTATAGGCCCATGCGCCCTTCCAGCGCCGCCAGTAGCCATCCTCCCACCGCGCTGCATCGCCGCGCCATGCGGGATCGACCCGGCCGTCTTCCACCTTGAAGCCCGCGATATCGCCCCAGATGGTGCGCGCGAGATAGGGATAGGGCGCGGCGATGACGATCTCGCCCTTCTCGCCCATGGCCGCCGGGCGCCACGGCACGCCGCCCTCGTCCGCGCGGGCGAAGGGCGCATCGCCGCCCGAGGCACCATCTTCCTCCACCCACACGTCGCCGACAATCCACGGCAGCGGATAGGCGTGGGCATCGGGTCGCAGCGGGAAATCATCATTGCCGTACATGTGCGTCCAGGCGATGCCGCCGTGCTCTGTCGCCCAGTAGGAATTGATGTAGCGCGGGGTGACGTGCTCCATCCCGAAGGCCTGCACCGAAGGCGAGACGGGTTCGGCGCAGAAGGTCGCCACCCTCAGCCCGCTCATGTCATAGCGTTCGACCTCGGCGAGGTTCGCCGGGTCGGACATGATCGACTTGAGGAAGGTCACCCCTGCCTTGAAGATGCGGACATTGTGCCGCTCGATCATCGAGGCGAAGCGGCCCGCGTGCGGGAACACCGGCGAGCCTTCGGAGACGAGCGAGGTCACCCGCGTCATCAGCGGCGCGCAGATCAGGTAGCTCTGCCCGGTGATCCAGCCCGGATCGGCGACGACGAAAAGCGTGTCGCCGGGACGCGCATCGAAGCTTGCCGCCATCGTCTCCGCGACGCCCGCCGCATAGCCGTGGCTGTGAACGATGCCCTTGGGTTTGCCGGTGGAGCCCGAGGTGTAGATGAAGAACATCGGGTAGTCCGCATCGACCGGCATCGGCTTCGACGAAGCCCAGATCGCGCGCACGAAATCAGCGGCATCGAGCGCCATCAGCTCGGCCTCCGACTGCACGGCGAAACCGGCAGCGCGGGCCTTTTCCAGCACTGTTGTCAGCGCCGTATCGGTCAGCTCGTGGCTCCAGCGGTCGCGTTCCTCGCGCCAGATCATGTCGGGCTGGTGGGTGTGACGGCACACGATCACCGCTTCCACGCGCGGCGGCAAGGTGACGAGGCTCGAGGCGATCGCGATCCGCACGCGGGCGGCATCGGCGCTGGTGATCCGCCCTTCCGCCCCGAGGTTGATGAGCGCCCGGCCCACGCCGCGCATCACGTCCGAGCGGTCGACGGTGATCTCGCCTGCGAGCGCCTCGCGCACCGTGTCGAGGATCGTTTCATGCCCGCCCTCGGGCAGTTCAAGATCGAGACCGCCGAGGATTTCGAGCGCCGTCGTGACCGGCACGAAATTGTCGAGCGCCGGGTCAGTATAGGCGTTCTTGAATGCGGCGACCTGCGCGTTGCGATAGGAGCCATCGGACGTGACGATCACCCGCGCGGCCGTATCGGCGATACGGTCGGACAGGGTCTTGTCGGAAAAGCCGCCGAACACCGCCGTGTACACCACGCCCATCCGCTTGGCAGCCTCGGTCCAGTAGATCTGCGGCACGATGCTCGGCATGTTCAGAGCCATGCGGTCGCCCGGCTTCAGACCGAGCGCCTCAAGGGCGACGGCGCACTTGGCCACCTCCAGCAGCAGCCGCTTGCGACTGATCGTGAAGCAGTCGATCGGCGCCCCCTTGCCGCCATTGGCCGACATGTCCCAGCGGTCGCCCTCGAAGATCAGCGCGGCTTCATCGCCGTGCCCGGCGAGCACGTGACGGTCGAGTTCGGAAAAGGCGGCATTGGTGCGCCCGCCGACGAACCAGCGCCAGTGCGGCGGAGTGGAGCCATCGAAGCCGGTGTGCCAGGGGGTGAAATCGGGCGGCAGATCCGGATCGACGGGCGCGGCCGTTGCCGCGTCCCAGCCGTGCCAGCGACCATCCTCGCCCTTCGCCAGCCATGCGCCCTCAGGCCCGATGTCGGCCACGAACCAGTGCATGCCCCGCGCCGCGATCGCGCCGTGGAACGCGCCCGGATCGGCGAGGGCCGCAGCGCGCGTCGCCTCCCAGTCCGCGCGGGTGCGCAAGCGATTGGTCAGCGCCTCGGGCGCGCTCGCCAGCATAGTGTCGACGGTAATGGTCTCTTCCCCCACGATTGCCAGCACGGGCCCGAAGTGCGCGATCCCGAGCGCCCTTCGTCATGCAGCAAAGTTTTACGTCACGGCGTTGCCCGGCAAGATTATGCCAAACACACCGCGCTCTCTCACAACGCCGTTGCCCGCAAAGAGTTCCGCCCCATTCGCCGTACGCAACCTGCCTTCTGCCGCAAGGGGTTGGAGAAGTGATCCGGTTACGCTTTGTCAATCACGTTGCCGCTATGGCGGACGACAGGCGCGCCGCTGACGGCTGCGCGGACAAGGACAGGACATGCCGCTAGGGTTTCGCAAGACCACGCGCGAAGCAACATCGGATCGGCGCATGGCGCCGCGCTCCGGCACGCCGGACGGCGCCGTCGTGCTCGGCGAGGTCGAGGAACTCGGCATCGGCATGTTCTGGGCGACCGACGCCGAAGGCAATCTCAGCTTCCTCTCCCAGCGCGCCCTCAACGATATCGGCGCGGACAGCGCCAGCCTCATCGGCACGCCGCTCACACGGGTGTTTCAGGACATCGACGAACAGGCTGGCGCGCCCGCCCAGCGCAGTCTTTCCTTCAAGCTCAAGGCCCGCTCCAAGCTCGAGGAACAGATCGTCGCCGTTCCCGACTCGCGGGGATCGACCCGCTGGTGGCGGCTGAACGGTCGCCCGCTGATCGATGCTGCGGGCAACTTCCAGGGCTATCGCGGCAGCGCCGTCGATATCTCGGCGCAGTATGCCTACGAGACGCAGGTCGCGCGGCAATCGCAGGTCGACGAACTGACCGGCCTTGCCAACCGTCGCAAGCTCGGCGAACGCCTCACCGCCACGCTTGCTGCCTTCCGGGCCAACAAGCGCAGCTGCGCGCTAATGATGATCGATCTCGACCGCTTCAAGCAGGTCAACGACACGATGGGCCACCCGGCGGGCGACGATCTGCTCAAGCAGGTCGCCCAGCGCCTGACGTCGATCGTCGGCACCTATGGCGAAGTCGGCCGCCTCGGCGGCGACGAGTTCCAGGTGCTGCTGCCCGACATGGACGACCGCGGCACGCTCGGCGAGCTTGCGAACCGGATCGTCCAGTCACTGTCGCAGCCCTATCAGATCAACGGGCGCCGCGCGATCATCGGCACATCCGTCGGCATCGCGATCGCGCCCTATGACGGGGTCGAGGCCGACGAACTGACAGGGGCTGCCGACATGGCGCTCTATAGCGCCAAGGAAACCCGCGGCGGCACCTTCTGCTTTTTTACCAGCGAGTTGCGCGATGCTGCGTCCAAGACCGCGCTGCTCGGCGACCGGCTGCGCGACGCGGTCGACAAGAACGAGTTGAAGCTTGCCTACCAGCCGCTCGTCGATCCGGAGACCAACGAGGTCAAGTGCTTCGAGGCGCTGCTGCGCTGGCACGACGAGGAGGAGGGCGACATCAGCCCAGCCCACTTCATCCCCATCGCCGAGAACGACGATCTCATCATCCGCATCGGCGAGATGGCGCTCAAGCAGGCCTGCATCGATGCGCTGGCCTGGCCCGAGACGATCCGGGTGGCGGTCAACGTCTCGGCCAAGCAGTTCGTGCGCCCCGGCTACCGCAAGGCCGTCGCCGCCGCGCTCGCCGCCTCCGGCCTGCCGCCGCAGCGGCTCGAACTGGAGATCACCGAGAGCGTGTTCGTCGGCGATCTGGAGACGGTCGACAACATTTTCCGCGATCTGAAGAAGCTCGGGGTGCGGCTGGCGCTCGACGATTTCGGCACCGGCTATTCCTCGTTGGGCTATCTGAAACACGGCCATTTCAACAAGATAAAGATCGACCAGAGCTTCGTGCGCGGCTGCACCGAGAACGGTGACATCAACCCCGCGATCATCGCCGCGATCGTTGCCCTTGCCAAGGCGCTGGGCATGGAGACGGTCGCCGAAGGGGTCGAGGCGATGGACGAGCTCGACCTCGTCAAGGATCGCGGCGCCGACCTGGTGCAGGGCTACATCTTCTCGCGCCCGATCACGCAGGACCAGGTGCTCACCCAGTTCGCCGAGGGCTCGGGCGTGTTCCGCCCCAGCGGCCCGCCGCGTCACCGCTCGGAGCGCATCACCATCTTCCGCAAGGTCGGCCTGATCCACGAGGATCACTACTACGACGTCATCCTCAGGAACCTCTCCAAGACGGGCGCGCGCATCACCGGGCTTGCCGGGGTGCCGGTCGGGACCGACGTTGTGCTCGATCTCGGGCACGGGCAACTTGTTGTCAGCAAAGTGGTCAATGCCACCGAGAACAGTCAGGGCCTGAAGTTCGAGACGCCGTTGATCTCCGACGGCAGCGGCGGGTTCATGACCCGGCACCGCATCTCGCCCTATTCGCTGGCCGAGGCCGGAATCCCGCTTGCCGCGCTGGGTGCCGGGGCCTTCCCGCTCGCCAAATGGCGCGAGGCGAACAAGACCATTCCCAAGTTCGTCCAGCTGGAACTGAGCGTCCCCAACAATTGATCGGCCCATTGCTCCGCGGGGGGCCCCGATGTTCCACGTGAAACATCAAAAAAGCGGGGGTCTGGAAGGGGTCTGGAAGGGGTCTGGACCGGGTCTGAGGCCGGTTACGGCGCAGCAGCGGCAAAGCTGGCCCGCAGCAGCGGCAATCTGCCTGCTCTCGCCCCCTCAACCCCGCCCGCGATAGGACGGCACGCCCTGATCGGGCAGCCACAGCCCCTCGGGCGGGACGCCGCTCTGCCAGAACACGTCGATCGGGATGCCGCCGCGCGGATACCAGTAGCCGCCGATGCGCAGCCATTGCGGGCGCATCTCCTCGAACAGGCGCACCCCGATGCCGACAGTCACGTCCTCGTGAAAGCCGTTGTGATTGCGGAAGGCGCCGAGGAACAGCTTGAGGCTCTTGCTCTCCACGATCGTCTCTTGCGGAACATAGTCGATCACCAGATGCGCAAAGTCCGGCTGGTTCGTCACCGGGCACAGCGAGGTGAATTCGGGCGAGACGAAGCGCACGAGATAGGTCAGGCCGGGGCGCGGGTTGGGGACGTAGTCAAGCACCGCCTCCTCGGGCGATGCCGGCAGCGGGCTGTCCTTGCCGAGGAAGCGGGGGGTGGGCGCGGAGGGGGGTGTGCTTTCCATGCCGCGCTGTTGCCCCGATCCGCCGCGCCGTGCAAGCCGGGAACTGGACGGGCGCCCCCTTGCCTTTCTATGGGGCTAGGCGCGGGAGACAAGGGCCGGTTCACGCGAGGACCGGCATAGACCACCCGCGCCACGCACGCCCGCCCCGCCCGCCCGCCCTGCCCCGCCCGCCCTGCCACCACCAGACCACTGCACCCACCACCCGCCATGACCCGCCAGCCTGCCCGCCCTGCCGCTTCGCGCTCCGCACCTGCCACCGGGCTTGCCGGGCACCGGATCGCCGCGCTTGCTGCCGCTGTCGCCGCCGTGTCGCTGGCGCCGGTCACCCCGCTCGCCGCGCAGGCGAGCTTCGAACTTCCCCCGCCGACACCGACGCCGACGCCCGCCCCCGCAGGCCCCGCCGACGAGCGCGCCGGGGTGGCGATCCCGCCGCGCACCGTGCCCACTGCAGCCCCCACTGCAACGCCGACGCCGCTCCCTCCACGCCTGCCTCCACCCCTGGTCCCGCCCGTGCGCCAGGCGCAGCCGAACGACCGCCCCGCGCCCGAGCCGCGCCCCGCCCCGCGCGAGAACGCCCCGCCCACCGCCGCCCCGCCTGCACCCGCTCTCACCCCCCTTCCCGGCACTGCCGCCATCCCGGAGGAGACACAGGTGCCGAGCGCGCCCTCGGCTACGCCTTCGGGAGAAGCGCCGCCGCTGGCAGCCCCGCCTGCCGAGACGGACGCGGGCGCATCGCCTGCGCCGCTTCCCGACTGGTGGCCCTATGCCGCAGGCGGGCTCGGCATGCTGGCGCTGCTCGGCGGGGCCGCGCTGGTGTGGCGCCGCCGCAAGCCGAAGGTGCTGCGCCTCGCCGCCCCGGCCGAGGCCGCTGCCCAAGCCGCTGCGACGGCAGAACCGCCGCGCCTCGACCTGACGCTTGAAGTCACCGCCGCGACCCGCAGCGTGATGATGTTCACGCTCGAATACCGGCTCACCATCGCCAACCGTTCGGCCCGTGCGGTCAGCGATTGCAATGCCGCGGTGCAGATCGTCTGCGCGCGCGCCAGTGCGGGAACCGGTGCGGGAGGCGCGCCCTCGGCAGGCGCGGCGCAGGGGCTGGAGCGAATTGCCCGCATCGGCCCGCATCAGGCGCGCAGCCTCGGCGGCAGGGTGCAGCTTCCCCTGTCCGCCATCGCGCCGCTGCGGCAGGGCCAGACCCCGCTGTTCATCCCGCTGATCCATGTCACGCTGGAAGGCGAGGGGCGTCCTGCGCGCACCAGCACCTTCGTGATCGGCACGCCTTCGACAAGCGGCCGCGTGCACCCGATCGCGCTCGACCAGCCCCCGGGCGGGATCGCGGGACTGGTGGCGCAGGCGGTGACGGTTCCGGCAGCGAACGCGGCGGCCTAGAGCACTTTTCCGACCATTCCGGGCCGGGCCGGGCGCTTGGCAATATCGGCCAGACTTCGTTGCCCCCGCCAGTCTCCGGCCCCGGCACGTCGCGCGCCCTTTGCACCCGCGCCCAACGGAGGCTAGGGTTGCGGCCATGACCAAGCTTCCCGCCTCGCTCGTCTCGCCTGAGTGGCTCGCCGCGAACCTCGATGCGCCCGGCCTTGCGGTGCTCGATGCCTCCTATCACCTCCCCGCCGCAGGCCGCGACGCCGCTGCCGAATTCGCCGCCGCGCATATTCCGGCCGCGCGGTTCCTCGGGCTGGCGAGCCTGTTCGATGCCGGATCGCCGGTGCCTTACGCTTTCCCGACGCCCGACCAGATCGCTGCCCGCCTCGCCGAGCTGGGCGTCGGGCCGGATGATGCCATCGTCATCTATGACGACAGCGCGATCCGCACGGCGGCCCGCGCGTGGTTCGTGCTCACGGCCAGCGGGCGCGGGAATGTGGCGATCCTCGATGGGGGTCTGGGCAAGTGGCGCGAGGAAGCCCGCCCGCTGGAGAGCGGCACGCCCGGCAGCGCGCCCGCCGCCCCCGCCGCGCTCGCCGCCCCGAGCCGGGTGCGGACCAAGGCCGACATGCTCGCCAATCTCGATAGCCGCGCATCGCAGGTGCTCGACGCGCGCTCGGCCGACCGGGTCTATGGCAGCGGCATCGATCCCGTCCACGGTGGGCAGAACGGGCGCATTCCGGGGGCGCTGAACCTGCCCTTCAACGCAGTGTTCAACCCCGACGGAACGTGGAAATCGCCCGAGACCCTGCGCGCCCTGTTCACCGAGGCAGGGATCGATCTTGCCCGCCCGATCACCACCTCCTGCGGCAGCGGGGTGACGGCGAGCGTGCTGCTGTTCGCGCTGCATCTGATCGGGGTCAACGATGCCGCGCTGTATGATGGCAGCTGGAGCGAATGGAGCGCCGATCCCGCCACACCCAAGGCGCAGGGACCCGAAGCGGCGGCGCAGGCGTGAGCGGCGGGGGGGACGAGCGGCACCTGAAACCCGCCACCCGGCTGGTGCGCGGCGGCAGACGCAAGGAGTGGACCGGCCCGGTGGTGAACCCGCCCGTCTGGCGCGGCTCGACCCATCTCTACGAAACCGACGCGGATCGCCGGGCGGCGGGCGGCAACAATGCCGACGGGCAGTTCTTCTACGGCAGGCGCGGCGCGCCGACCCAGTGGGCATTGGCCGAGGCGCTGACGCAGCTGGAGCCCGGCGCGGCGGGCACCGTGCTCTACCCCAGCGGCGTGGCGGCGATCGCGGGGTGCATGCTCGCCGTGCTGAAGCCGGGCGACCGGCTGCTGATGGCCGACAACGCCTATGACCCCACCCGCAGCATGGCGACCGGCCTGCTCGCGCGGCTGGGGGTGGAGACGGCTTTCTTCGACCCCTGCGACGTAGAGGCTTATCGCGCGGCTGTCTCCGGGGCGAAGGCTGTATGGCTCGAAGCCCCCGGCAGCCTCACCTTCGAGCTGTGCGACGTGCCGCTGCTGGCCGCGATCGCCCGCGAGGCCGGGGCGGTGGTGATGATCGACAACACCTGGGCCAGCCCGCTGGGCTTCGCCCCGCTGGAGCATGGCTGCGACATCGTGATGATGAGCCTTTCCAAGCATGTCGGCGGCCATTCCGACCTGATGATGGGCAGCGCGAGTGCGGGCAAGCGCTGGTATGCGGCGCTGCGGCGGGTGTCGCAGGAGTTGGGGCAGGTTGTCTCGCCCGATGATGCCGCGCTGGCAGCACGGGGCCTCAGGACCATGGGCGTGCGGCTCGCCGCGCAGACGGCGGCAGCGCTGAAGGTGGCGACATGGCTGGCAGCCCGGCCTGAGGTCGCGCGCGTGCTGTGCCCGCTGCTCCCCTCCGATCCCGGCCATGCGCTGTGGCAACGCGATTTCACCGGCGGCTGCGGGCTGTTTTCCTTCGTGCTGGCGAGCGATGACCCCGCCGCCTCGGCGCGCGTGGCGGACGCGCTGGCGCTGTTCGGCAACGGCTATTCCTGGGGCGGCTACGAGAGCCTCGCGCTCCCGATCGCCCCGCGCGCCTACCGCTCCGTCATGGCGTGCCCCACGGGCGGCGCCCCTGCGATCCGGCTCTCCATCGGCCTTGAAGACCCGGACGACCTGATCGCCGACCTTGCGCAGGCACTGGAGCAGGCCCAGGGGCAGACGGGATGAGCGCCCCCGCCGTCCTCCCGGCGCCCACGCCCTCGGCGCCCGCCACCGGCGACGGCGAGTTCGTCTCGGGCGCGGATTCCCTGCGCGACGGGCTGACCGAACGCAGCCAGACGGTCGGCGGCATCCTCGACCGGCTCGACGCCTTCGCTCTGGAGATCGGCGACTGGCGCATCTCGGCCTTCGACGTAATGTTCGTTTCCGGCGCGGTGCTGGTGGTGCTGGCCTTCGCGTACCTCGCCACGCGCCTCAGCCGCAGCGGATTGCGGCGCGTCATGCCGCACGACAACGTCCAGCGCGTGCTGGCCGAGAAGGTCGCGACGATCCTCATCTGGGTCGCGACCTTCCTGATCGGGGTCGACCTGCTGGGCATCGATCTCACCGCGCTGACCGTGTTCTCGGGCGCCTTCGGCCTCGCCATCGGCTTTGGCCTGCAAAAGACCTTCGGCAATCTCATCGCCGGGATCATCCTGCTGCTCGACAAGTCGATCAAGCCGGGCGACGTCATCGCGGTCGCCGACGGCGCCGGGCAACAGACCTTCGGCCAGATCCGCCGCATCGGCATCCGCGCGGTCTCGGTCACCACGCGGGACGAGCGCGAATACCTCATTCCCAACGAGAACCTGATGGTCAATCAGGTCGAGAACTGGTCCTATTCCTCGAAGAACGTGCGGGTGCAGGTGCCGGTCGGGGTGAGCTACAATGCCGACATGCAGCTCGCCGAGCGGCTGATGCTGGAGGCGGCAGGCCGGGCGCGGCGGGTGCTCGCCGATCCCAAGCCTTCGGTGTGGTGGACCGCGTTCGGCGAGAATTCGGTCGATTTCACCATCCACTGCTGGATCAACGACCCCGAGGAAGGGGTCGGCAACGTGCGCAGTGATGTGCTCAGGAACCTGTGGGCGCTGTTCAAGGAGCACGGGATAGAGGTGCCCTTCCCGCAGCGCGACATCAACCTGCGCGACACGGCCGAAGTGCGCGCCCTGATCGCGGCGCTGGGCGAGCGGTCGCGCTGACGCGCCACCCAAACCTCCGCCAGCAAAAGCTCAGCTACGCCCCCGCCAACCCATTCTCGCTGGAACGGATCGCGCGCCTCGCCCATTTGCCCTGTCATGGAGAACGTGGGCACCATCTATCTTGTAGGCGCTGGGCCGGGTCCGGTGGACCTGCTGACCCTGCGCGCCGCGCGCCTGATTTCGGGCGCGCGGGTGATCGTCCATGACGGGCTGATCGGCCCCGACATCCTCGGCCTTGCGCGCCCCGATGCACGCCTGATTTCGGTCGCCAAGCAGCGCGCCCGCCACACCATGCCGCAGGAGGAGATCAACGCGCTCCTCATCCGCGAGGCGCTCGCCGGCCACGATGTCGTGCGCCTCAAAGGCGGCGATCCCTTCATTTTCGGGCGCGGCGGCGAGGAAGCCGAGGATGCGCGCGCGGCGGGCGTGCGCGTCGAAGTCGTCCCCGGCATCAGCGCCGCGAACGGCGCGGCGGCCGCCAGCCAGATCGCGCTCACGCATCGCGATGCCTCCAGCATCGTCAGCTTCGTCGCCGGGCAGTGCAAGGGGCTGGCCGAACAGGACTGGTCGGGCCTTGCCGGCAAGGGCCGCACGCTGGTGATCTACATGGGCGTCTCGACCGCCGACAGGATCGCCGACAAGCTGATGGCCGACGGCCTCGCTCCCGATATGCCGGTTGCCGTGATCGAAAACGCCGCGCGCCCCGAAATGCGGGTGCTGCGCGGACTTCTCGCCGGGCTGCCACAGTTGGTCGAAGGCGAGGGCGTGAAGAGCCCCGCCCTCATCGTCATCGGCGAAGTCACGGCGCGCCTCCACCGTCATCCTGACGAAAGTCAGGATCGGTCAGAGGTGCGCGCCTTGTTGCAAGCGGTCCCGGGTCAAGCCCGGGATGACGGAGATGTTGCATGAAAATCCTCACCGGCAACGACCTGCGCTCGGGCGCGGTGACATGGTGGGACGGCACCGGCTGGTCGCTGTTCGTCGACGATGCTATCGACGTGGGCGATGACGCGGAGGAAATCCTCGCGCGCGAGGAAGCCGCGCGCCGCGTCAACGTGCCCTATGCCATCGAAGCGACCATCGACGCTGCCGGGCATGTGCGCCCGGCCCATATCAAGGACCGCGTGCGCGCATTGGGGCCGACCGTCCGGCGCGACCTCGCCGTGCCGACCGCGAACAAGACCGGCTGGGACTGGGTGATCTGACGATGGCACCGCCCCTCTGCCCCGTTCGTGTCGAGCGCAGTCGAGACACCCACACGCCCAAGCTTCTCGACTACGCTCGAAGCGAACGGAGTTTCTGATGTACCGTTACGATTCATACGATCAGGCGATGGTCGATGCCCGCGTGGAGGAATTCCGCGATCAGGCCCGCCGCCGTCTCGAAGGCAAGCTGACCGAGGACCAGTTCAAGCCGCTGCGGCTGATGAACGGGCTCTACCTCCAGCTCCACGCCTACATGCTGCGCGTTGCCATTCCCTACGGCACTCTCGACGCGCGCCAGATGGAGATGCTCGCCGACATCGCCGACAAGTATGACCGCGGCTACGGGCATTTCACCACCCGCCAGAACATCCAGTACAACTGGATCAAGCTGGAGGATTGCGCCGACGCGCTCGCCGACCTCGCGACGGTCGAGATGCACGCGATCCAGACCAGCGGCAACTGCATCCGCAACATCTCGTCGGACCACTTCGCGGGCGCGGCGGCGGACGAGGTGGTGGACCCCCGCCCCTATGCCGAGCTGATGCGCCAGTGGTCGAGCTTCCACCCGGAGTTCACCTACTTGCCGCGCAAGTTCAAGATCGCGGTGATCGCGTCCGAGAAAGACCGCGCGGCGATGCGGCTCCACGATATCGGCGTGCGGATCGTTTCGCGCGATGGCGAGATTGGTGCCGAATTCTACGCCGGCGGCGGCATGGGCCGCACGCCCATGATCGCACCCCTGATCCGCGACTTCGTGCCGATCGACCAGTTCATCACCTATGCCGAGGCGTGCCTTCGGGTCTACAACCGCTACGGACGGCGCGACAACAAGTACAAGGCGCGCATCAAGATCCTCGTCCACGAACTGGGCGCTGACGAATACATCCGCCAGGTCGAGGAAGAATTCGCGCACCTGCTGAGCGTCGGCGTGGAACCGCCGCGCGAGGAGCTGGCGCGGATCACGGAGTATTTCGCCCCGCCCGCATTTGTGGATGGCCCCAAGACGCTCGACCGCTCGGACCCCGATTTCGCGCTGTGGGTGGACCGCAACACGCACCGCCACAAGCACGATGCCTACGTCTCGGCAGTCATCAGCCTCAAGCCGGCTGGCGGCATCCCCGGCGATGCGACCTCGCAGCAGATGCGCGTCGTGGCGCGGCTCGCAAAGGAATATTCCTTCGACGAACTGCGCGTGATGCACACCCAGAACCTGCTGCTGCCGCATGTGCGGATCGCCGATCTTCCGGCGGTGTGGCAGGCGCTCGACGAAGCGGGCCTTGGCGCTGCCAACATGGACACCATCGAGGACATCATCGCCTGCCCGGGCCTCGACTATTGCAGCCTCGCCAACGCGCGTTCGATCCCGCTCGCCCAGCGCATTTCGGAACGGTTCGCGCAAGCTGGCCGCACCGAAGTGGTGGGCGAATTGAAGCTCAAGATCTCCGGCTGCATCAACGCCTGCGGGCACCACCACGCGGGCCACATCGGCATCCTCGGCGTCGACAAGAAGGGGGTGGAGAACTACCAGCTCTCGCTCGGCGGATCGGAGGCCGAGGACGTCAGCCTCGCCAAGATCACCGGCCCCGGCTTCGACGAGGACGGCGTGATCGCCGCGGTCGAGAAGGTCACCGACGTCTATCTCGCCCAGCGTTCGGATGGGGAACGCTTCCTCGACACCTACCGCCGTATCGGCATGGAGCCGTTCAAGGAGGCGCTTTATGGCTAAGGACATCGGCACCAGCCCCGACGAAGTGCAGTTCCGCTTCCGCGACGACGAACCGGTCGATCACGCCGCCGTCACCGTCGATGCGGCGCGCGACCAGTCGAACGCCACCGCCGTCCGCATCGAACCGGGTGACGATGCCCGCGTGCTGCTGCCGTTCCTCGATCGCCTCGCGCTGGTGGAGGTCAACTTCCCCGCTTTCGGCGACGGGCGCGGCTATTCCTCGGCGCGCATCCTGCGCGAGGCGGGCTACACTGGCGAACTGCGCGCGGTCGGCGCGGTGCTGATCGACCAGCTCAGCCACATGCGCCGCTGCGGCTTCGACAGCTTCGCCCCCGACAAGCGGCTCGACGAAGATGACGCAAAGCGCGCCTTCGCGACGTGGGACAACGTCTACCAGCGCGCGGCCGATCGGCGCGCGACCATTGCGGACAAGCGCCATGAAGCCTGACGTCTCGCTCTCCAAGATCGGCATGGTCGCGCACACGCCCGACATCCTCAACCTCGCCCCGCGCTTTACGGAGCATGACGCGGTGCGGCTCAACAACATGTTCCGTGGCAGCACGACGCAGGAGATGCTCGAAGGCGTGATCCGCGACCGGCTGGCAGGCGATCTTGCGGTCGTCTCCAGCTTCGGGGCGGAAAGCGCGGTGCTGCTCCACCTGGTGGCGGGCGTCGACCCGTCGGTGCCGGTGCTGTTCCTCGACACGGGCAAGCACTTCGCCGAGACCCTCGCTTACCGCGATCTTCTGGTGGAGCGCCTCGGGCTCAACCTCGTGGTGCTGACCCCTGACGCGGAAGAGCTGGCCAAGCGCGACGAAAGCGGCCTTCGCTGGTCCTATGACCCGGACGGCTGCTGCGAGATCCGCAAGGTCCGCCCGCTGGAAAAGGCGCTCAGCCAGTATGATGCGAGCTTCACCGGCCGCAAGGCCTTCCAGGCCAAGACCCGCGCCAACCTGCCGCGCTTCGAGATCGACACCACGGACAGCGCCGGGCGGCTCAAGATCAACCCGCTGATCGATTGGGATGCGGCGGCGATCGACGCCTGGTTCGCCGAGCACGACCTGCCGCGCCACCCGCTGATCGCGCAGGGCTATCCCTCCATCGGCTGCTCGCCCTGCACCTCGCAGGTCGCGCCGGGCGAGGACCCGCGTTCGGGCCGCTGGAAGGGCTGGGACAAGACCGAGTGCGGCATCCACAAGCCGGGCGAGGAGCCGTTTCTGTGATCATGGCGTCGCGGGAGCTCGCAACTTCGTCATCCCGGGCTTGATCCGGGACCGCCATCGGCAAGCGCCAAGTTTTGAGCGATCCCGGGTCAAGCCCGGGATGACGCTGGGAGCTAAAGCCACCCCTCGCGCCGGTACCATTCGGCGGTCGCCTTCAGCCCCTCCTCGCCGCTGATGCGCGGCTGCCACAGGCCCGGCGGGGGCTTGCGGTCAAAGCGTGACACCCAGTTCGGATGGCACATGTAGCCCACCCGGTCGACGGTGAGCTTGGCCCCGTCGCCGCGCGCGATGCGGTCGGCGACGGCGGCAAGGTCGAGCACCGCGCGAGGCAGATGGGGTGCGAACACGCTGCGCTTGCCCATCGCCCGACCGATCGCGGCGGCGAGTTCCTTGTGGCTCCACCCCCCCTCGCGCCCGTCGTCGGGTTCGTAGACCTTCTTCTTCGTCGGCGCGGCGTTGGTCGCGGCGAGCGCTACCAGCAGCGCCGCCAGATCGTCCGCATGGATGATCGAGCTCGCCCCGCCGGGCGGCAGGGGGACGAAGCCCCACTTGGCGGTGCGGAACATGTCGAGATAGTCGATGTCGCGCGGCCCATAGACGCCGGGCGGGCGCACCGTCGTCCAGTCCAGCCCGCTCGCTTCGACCAGCGCCTCGGCCTCGGCCTTGGAGGCACCATAGGCCGACAGCCCGGGCTGCCGAGCCGAAAGCGAGGAGACGAACACCAGCCGCTTGCAACTGGCGTCCTTCATCGCCGCAATCACATTGGCGGTGCCAGTGACGTTGGCGACGGCAAACTCCGCCGGATCGGGTGTGTTGGTGAGCCCTGCGACATGGATCACGGCGTCGGTGCCTGCGACCAGCGCGGCCAGCGCCGCACCGTCCGCGAGATCGCCGCGCACCCACTCCACCCCGTCGCGCGCTGGCTGATCGCGGCGAGCGAGCGCGCGCACCTTATGTCCCTCAGCCAAAGCCGCGTCCAGCACCGCACTCCCGACAAATCCGGTCGCACCGGTGATGGCGAGGAGCGTCACAGCAGGACCATATGGTCGCGGTGGATCACGCAGGAACGCGGTGCATAGCCCAGCCGCTCGGCCTGATCCTCGGCGCGGCGGCCGGCGATGGCTTGCATGTCGGCGGCGTCATATTCGGCAAGGCCCTGCGCCAGCCGCTCGCCTTTCATGCTGACGACGCTGACAAGATCGCCGCGCCGGAACTGCCCCGAAACGCCGACCACCCCCGCTGCCAGCAGGCTCGCCCCGCCCTTCAGCGCCTCGGCGCAGCCCTTGTCGACGCGCAGCTCGCCCGCAGGCGCCAGCCGCCCGCCAAGCCATGCCTTGCGGGCCGAGGCCGCGCTGACGGGAAGGAACAGCGTCCCCGTCCCCGCGCCGAGCGCATGGGCAATCGGCGCGTCATGCGTGCCGTTGAGGATGCCGAGCGCGATCCCGGCACGGGTCGCGATCTGGGCGGCCTGAAGCTTGGAGACCATGCCGCCCGATCCGAGGCCCGAGGACGACGCCCCGCTCGCCATCGCCATCACTTGCGGCGTGACGGCCTCGACCACCGGGATCAGCGTCGCGCCGTCCTCTCGCGGGTCACGGTCGTAGAGGCCATCGACGTCGGAGAGCAGCAGCACCAGATCGGCATTGGCCGCCTGCGCGACGCGCGCGGCCAGCCGGTCATTGTCGCCAAAGCGGATTTCCTCGGTGGCGACCGAATCGTTCTCGTTGATGACGGGGATGACCCCCGCCTCCAGCAGCCGGTCGAGCGTGGCCGAGGCATTGAGATAGCGGCGGCGGTCTTCAAGATCGCCCAAGGTCAGCAGCATCTGCGCGGCGGTGATGCCTTGCCCGGCCAGCGCCCGGCTCCACAGATCGGCCAGCGCAATCTGCCCGACCGCAGCCGAAGCCTGTGCGTCCGCGAGGCTCCCTCGGCCCCCCTTCGCCAGCCCCAGCCGCGCCGCGCCGAGCGCAATCGCACCGGAACTCACCACGATCACCTGTGCGCCCGCCTGCCGCAGCGCCGCAAGATCGCCCGCCATCCGCACCAGCCACGCCTCGCGCGCCTCGCCGCCGCCGACCAGCAGCGCCGAGCCGATCTTGACCACGATCCGCCGCGCGGCGGTGATGTCGGCCAAATTTGTCAGCATGGCTTCGTCAGCATGGCAGGGTTACAGCGGCGACCATTCGGGCGCGTCGTCGTCGTCTTCGACCTCGACCGCCTTGGTCTCGGTAGCGGTGCGATCCGGCAGGTAGGCGAGCACGGCATCGAGCAGTTCGGGAATGCCCGCGCCGGTCGCGCCCGACACCGCGAAGACCTTGTCTGCGCCAGCGGCGAGCAGTTCCTCACGATAGGCCTCGACCAGTTCGGCATCGGCCAGATCGAGCTTGTTGAGCACCACCAGCCGCGGCTTTTCATCAAGCTGCGTGTGTTCCTTGTCGCCGTAAGCCGCCAGTTCCTCCTCGACGATGCGCATGGCTTCGGCGGGGTCGGCATCCTCGGTGCCGGTGATGTCGATCAGGTGGATCAGCACCCGGCAGCGTTCGATATGCCCGAGGAAGCGGTCGCCGATCCCGACGCCGTCGGCCGCGCCCTCGATCAGCCCCGGAATGTCGGCCAGCACGAATTCGCGGCCCTTGTGCCGCACCACCCCAAGCTTGGGGACGAGTGTGGTGAAGGCATAATCGCCGACCTTCGCGCCCGCGTTCGACACAGCATTGATGAAGGTCGATTTGCCCGCATTGGGCAGGCCAACCAGACCCACATCGGCGAGCAGCTTCAGCCGCAGCCACACCCACATCTCCTCACCCGGAATGCCCGGCTGGTGCTGGCGCGGGGCGCGGTTGGTGGAGGTCTTGTAGCTCGCGTTTCCGCGCCCGCCCATTCCGCCTTCGAGGAATACGACCTGCTGGCCCACTTCGGTGAAGTCGGCGAGCACCTCTTCCTTGTCTTCCGACAGGATCTGCGTGCCGACCGGCACCTTGATGACCAGCGGCTTCGCAGAAGCGCCGGTGCGGTCCTTGCCCATGCCGTGGCCGCCGCGCGGGGCCTTGAAATGCTGGGAATAGCGGAAGTCGATCAGGGTGTTGAGGCCCGCGACGGCTTCGAACACGATGTCCCCGCCGCGCCCGCCATCGCCGCCGTCCGGGCCGCCATATTCGACATATTTTTCGCGCCGGAACGAGACGGCCCCAGGGCCGCCTCCGCCGGACTTCACATAGATCTTGGCCTGGTCGAGGAAATGCATGGCGGCCCCTTAAGCATTTCCTCCCGCAATTGCGAGGGGAATGGCACCTCAGAGCCGCGCGATGAAGGGCCGGAGCCGTTCGGGCACATGGTCCGGCGTGTGGATCAGGCAGGCGAGCACCTCGGCGCTCTCGACAAGGCGAGGGCCGGGGCGGTTGAACAGGTGGTGGCCATCGACCGCGAACACGCGCCCCTCGCGCACCGCCCTGAGGCTTCGCCACGGCTCCTGCGCCAGCAGCGCGCGGGCTTCGGGGAGGGTCTGGGCGAGCTGGTAGCCGCAGGGCATCAGTGCGATGATGTCGGGATCGGCGGCGACCACCGCTTGCGGGTCGATCCAGTGCGAATGGACGCCCGGCGCGGCGAGCAGCGGTTCGGCCCCGGCGGCGGTGACCAGTTCGGGCACCCAGTTGCCCGCGACCATCAGCGGCTCGATCCACTCGACCGCGAGCATCCGGGGGCGCACCCTGGGCGCAGGCGGCAGTGCGCCCAGCCCCGCCCGCATCCGCGCCGCCGCCTCGGGCGCGCGCTCGGCAACGCCCGCCGCTTGCGCGACGCGCTCCAGATCGCCGAACACGTCCGACAGATCATCAGGCGCAAGCGAGACGAGGGTGGGCGGCGTCCCCACCCATGTCGTCAGCGCCTCCTCCAGATCGGCGGGCGTCACAGCGCAGACCGCACACTGCGCCTGTGTCAGGATGACGTCGGGCTTGAGCGACTTCAGCAACGGCGCATCGACGTCGTAGACCGACAGGCCCTTCTCGACGATCGCCTTCACCCGGTCCTCGATCGCTTGCGAGGTCAGGCCCTTTTCCAGCTTGGTTGATGTGCAGACGGGCAGCGCCTTCACCGCAGGCGGGAAATCGCATTCGTGCGATCGGCCGACGAGGTTATCCTGCAACCCCAGCGCCGCCGCGATCTCGGTGGCGCTGGGGAGGAGGGAGACGATCCTGAGCGGCGCGGCGCTCATCGCGCCTGCCATGCGGGGAGCATGGGGATGCGCGCAAGCACCTGCCAGCCGAGCCACAGCCCGGCGAACCACAGCCCGTCATTCAGGGCGATCAGCCCGACGATCTCGGGCGAGAACAGGGCCGGGTCGCCGAAGGGCAGCGCATAAGCGAAGAGGCTTGCCTCGAAGGCGGTGAAGGCGGCGAGGAAGGCCAGCAGCGGACCTCCCCTCACCAGCTTCGCGGCCGCGAAGGCGACAAGGCTCGACACCAGCAGCGAGAGCCCTGCGGCAAAGGTCGCGTCGTCCCATGGAAAGCCCATCAACCCGAAGCCGAGCACCTGATTGCCGAGCCAGCACGCCGCCACCGCCGCCACGCCCCGCCGCCCGGGGCTGGCGAGCGCGGCGATGGCGGCAATGGCGGCAAAGGGCATCATGCAGGCCAGCACCACCGTGCCGCTGAGCGTGGTCGCGGCGAGCACGGCGGGGAACGCGGCGGCGGCAAGCGACTTGTGAAGATCAGTCATCGTCCAGCGCTCCTCAGAACCGCGCCTCGATGCCCACCACGGCCGAGCGGCCGGGGGAGACGAAGCTGAACACCTGCTCGTATTCCTCGCCCAGCAGGTTCTCGACGCGGGCAAAGGCGCTGATCTGATCGGACAGTTTCACGCGGGCGTTGAGGTTGACGAGGGTGTAGTCGTCCAGAGTCACCCGCACCGGCGTGAAGGTAGGGTCGGTGAAGGCGACATCGGGGGTAGCGCCGTTGTGACGCACCACCAGCGTGGCCGAGGCCGCATCGCCGGGCGCGGTCCAGATCAGCGCGGCGCTGGCGATGTGCTCGGGGCGGCGCACTTCCTCCACGCCGTTCTCCTCGGCATCTAGATAGCTGTAGGCCGCATCGAGGCTCCATTGATCGGCGAGCTGCGCATTGAGCGAAACCTCGACCCCGCGCTGGCGGCTTTCGGTCGTGCGGTTGGCCGGGGTGGCGATGAAATTGGGCGGCGGGAAGGTGGTGAAGATCTCGCCCTCCAGCTCGCTGTCGAAATATGTTACCGCCACGCTGGCGCGATCGCCAAGCTGCTGGTCGATGCCGACTTCCCACCCCGTCGATTTCTCGGGGCGCAGCGCCGCATTGCCGATGAAGCGCCCGTCGACGAAACCGTAGAGTTCGAAGAAGCCGGGGTTCTTGACCCCGCTGCCCGCTGCGGCCCGGAGCCGGGTGGTGTCGGTGAGGCGATAGCCTGCGCCCACGCGGAAGGTGGTCGCATCGCGGAACAGGTCGTTGATATCGTGGCGGATCGCCGCGCTGACATCTAGGGACTCCCCGGCGTAGCGATATTCGCCCACCAGCCCCACCTGCTCGATCTCCCGCCGCGCGGTGAACCCGCCGCTGCCGGTGAAGGCGTTGCGAAAGCCCTCGACCTCGTAATCGGCCGCGAAGGTGAGGCTGTGTTCGTCGGCCAGCGCAAGCGCGGAGACGTAGGAGAGCTTGACGCGGTCCCCCTCGCTCCCGCTGGTCTGCCCGGAGGCGTCGAAGGTTTCGCGGGCCACATCGGCGATCTGGGCAGAAAGATCATGCGTCCAGCGCCCGTCCAGCGTATCGACCCGCGCGCCCACGAGCGCATAGATCGCCTCGTTAATGAAACGGCTGCCCGGGCTGTCGATGGTGAAGCCGAAAGTGGGGCTGGTGCGATCGGAATCGCTGTCGTTGAACAGGCCCTCGGTGCGGATGAAGCGGGCTACGGCGCGCAGGGTGAGGGTGTCGCTCACGTCCACGCTGCCCTTGCCCGAGAGCGTGTAGCTGTCGCGCCCGATGTCGCGGGTGCCGTTTCGTGCATTGGGCTGGCCATCGGTGCTGACGACCACGGCAGAGAGGCCTGCGTCCCAACCGTAGCCCGCCACGCCGTAACGCAGCGCGCCGTTGACGGTCGCCTGCGTGCCGCCTTCGATCCGCGCGGAAAAGCCCGGAAGGCTGCGACCGCTGGCACTTTCATAGGCAATCACGCCTCCGATCGCGTCAGAGCCGTAGAGCGCCGATTGCGGCCCGCGCAGCACCTCCACCCGTGCGCCCGGTTCGGCCTGAAGCGTGCCGATGTCGAATTCGCCCGCGAAGGGATCGGAGACCTCGATCCCGTCGACCAGCACCAGCACGTGGTTGGCCTCGGAGCCGCGCAACCGGATCTGGGTCTGCCCCGCGATCCCTGCGACCGCCACGCCCGGGACATCGCGCAGCACATCGGCGATATCGCGGGTCTGGCGGTTTTCGAGCTTTTCGGCGGTGATAACCAGCGCAGAGCCTGTGAAGCTGCCGCGCGCCAGCGATCCGTCACGGCTGGCCGAAACAAGGATGTCATCGGGCAGACGAGTGTCGGCGAAGATGATCTTCTCGCCGCTTTCGTCCTCGTCCCGCCCGCGCGTATCCTGCGCCGCCGCTGGCACAGCACAAACCAGCGCCGCCCACGCGACGCTGCCCAACAATGCAAAATTCTTCACGGATTCCTCCCGTCATCAGCAACATGGTGGCCGCGAGGAGAGGTTTTCCGCCCCCACAGCCCAGCGATGTCGCTCACAACGAAAGTCTTGTTCCGCGCCTGGCCAACCCCTGAACCAA
>VFQM010000144.1_pt1 | contig 90030 bp, 66 predicted proteins | sample 3512391 | NCBI WGS metagenome assembly VFQM01 (sample SAMN10412369, study PRJNA504923) | tailings metagenome | isolation source: Replicate 1 from Balatoc abandoned mine | place: Philippines | reverse complement strand
GCGGTATCGCAGTTCGTCGGATTCAAGTTCTCACAAATCTTGTAATCGAACGTGTACGTTCCCGCTGGTGTCGCAGGATTCACACCCACCGCACCTGTAGTTGCGTTGAAGGTAATGCCCGCTGGAAGTGTTGTAACCAAACTTCCTGTGATATCCAACAACACAACCGGTGCTCCGTTCAAAGAGTCATTGGTGTAGACCGTCGGAATCGCAAGTCCACCCACAAATCCATTCACAGCGACCGGATTCGCATCATCCGTCGCTTTGATTTTCGGCGCAACAACCGTAACGGTTACCACTGCATTGTCACAGTTGGTTGGGTTCAAAATTTCACAGATCCGATACGTCAATGTGTACGTGCCCGCTGGTGTACCCGGAAGTACATTCACGGTGCCGGTCGGATTCAAAACCAACGGAGAGCCCACTGGATTGTCGACCCGTGTCAACAACACTTTCAAAGGATCTACCGGTGCCCCGTTTTGGGTATCGTTGGTGAATACATTCACTACATTCGTAGCTCCTGTTTTTCCGTTGATCGGTCCAGCCGTATCATTCACTGCATCCAATACTGCTACCGCAACGTTGACCGTCACTTTCGCGGTATCGCAGTTCGTCGGATTCAAGTTCTCACAAATCTTGTAATCGAACGTGTACGTTCCCGCTGGTGTCGCAGGATTCACACCCACCGCACCTGTAGTTGCGTTGAAGGTAATGCCCGCTGGAAGTGTTGTAACCAAACTTCCTGTGATATCCAACAACACAACCGGTGCTCCGTTCAAAGAGTCATTGGTGTAGACCGTCGGAATCGCAAGTCCACCCACAAATCCATTCACAGCGACCGGATTCGCATCATCCGTCGCTTTGATTTTCGGTGCCACGACTGTAATAGTGACAAGCGCTTCATCACAGTTCAGTGGATTTAAGATTTCACAAATCCGGTAAGTTAGAGTGTAGGTTCCAGCTGGAGTCCCAGGGAGAACACCGACTGTACCATTTAGATTCAAGACCAACGGAGAACCGATGGAAAGGTCTGTGCGAGTCAATAGGAACCGTGAAGGAATCACCGGAGAACCGTTTTGGGTATCATTGGTGAATACACTGAGAACATTGGTTGAGCCTGTTTTTCCATTCACAGGACCACCGATGTCGTCCACCGCATTAATAGGTGATAAGCCAACCGACACGGTTACTTTCGCGGTATCGCAGTTGGTAGGGTTCAGATTTTCACAAATTCTGTAGTCAAAGGTATATACTCCTTGGGGAGTCAACGGATTCACACCTACGGCTCCTGTGGAAGCATTAAAAGTAATGCCACTTGGGAGTGGAGTAACTAGATTTCCTGTAATGTCAGCTAAGACAACGGGATTTCCGTTCAGTAAATCGTTGGAGTATACATTGGCGATGGCAGTACCACCCAGTAAACCCGAGATAGTCGTTGGGTTTGAGTCGTCCACGGCTAGGATCTCCGCGGCGATTACGTTGACGGTTACTTTGCCGATATCACAATTGGTTGGATTGAGAATTTGACACAAGTTATAGTCAAATGTATATGTTCCAGCCGGTGTGTTAGGCGCTACGTTTACGTTTCCATTGGCATTTAATGACAATGGAAATCCAACGGGTAGATTAATGGCGGTTACGGTAGCTTGGGTAGAATTGACAGGAGCTCCATTTAGCAAATCGTTGGTAAACACATTTACGACATTGTTTGCACCCGTCTTTCCAATGATCGGACCAGCCGTATCGTCATTAGCTAAAATAGCGGGAGCCGCTACTTTGACAGTGACTTTGGCAGTATCACAATTGGCATTATTCAAAACTTCACACATTCTATAGATGAATGTATAGGTACCCGCAGCGGTTCCGGCATTCACACCCACTGCACCACTCGTCGTGTTGAAGGTGATTCCGGTGGGCAAAGACCCTTGCAACGCGAGTGTCACTTGGCTGTTCACTACGGGTGCTAAATTTAGAGAGTCGTTTACACGAACATCCGCAATAACTTGACCACCCACAAAACCGTTGATGGCTGTGGGATGGGTATCCGGATTGGCCACAATAACTTTAGCACTGACGTTGACCGTCACGGTGGCGATATCACAAACAGTTGGATTGGCTTTATCACAAATTGAATACTGATAGGTATCGACACCAACAAAATTAGGATTGGAGGTGTAAGTGATAGTTCCATCAGGATTCACAACCGCCGTACCATTGGCAGGGGGTGTGGTGATGGTCAGATTGACTTGAGAAATTACCGGGGCAATCCCGTTGAAAATATCATTCCCTAAGATAGGTTGAACCTGCGCAACGGCAGATTGAACCGAATAGCTATTATTGAATGCATCCAAACAGTTGGCAGGGGCACCGCTAACAGCTAAAAATTGCTCGAGTGGCTTTTGATTACCACCACCCGGCTGACCTGACCGAGAATAAAAAGAAGGCTGAACGTTCAAAGCCGCAAGATTATCGGCAAGCGGAACAAAAGGATCGTTTTTTTCTAAAATTTCAACTACTCCCAAACAGCCATTTCCGGTGAATTGAAACAACTCAACCGGTGTACCTACCACAAATGTACCATAATTCGTTTCAGAGGCATCTTTCCCGATGATGTAATACGACCGATCAGGATCTAGGCCTTGGCCTTGGAAAAGAGGTTGTTGAGCGGGACCCAACTTCAATGGATTTTTTTCCCAAGTGCCTCGTGTGTCGAAAATACCCGTGATATTGAATCCGGAAGGAACCTCCAGCGAAACCTGGGCAGTAGCCCCTCGTTCCACCAAATCGAGGTTGTTGGCATTCGGTGTGGCATAATTGGGAACTACCCACACGGTGTACCGTTGTGTTGTGACGGAGTAGGTGATACGGTATCCTACTGTATTGGATGACAATTGCGCCTGGGCGGCATTGACTAATCCGAACAACAGCAGAAACACGCTCCATACCAGTCGGGTGAATAAATGTTTCCTCATTTTTAAAACGTTAATAAATTGACAATTGTACATACTTAGTTTTTAGGCTGTAAAGGCTTTTCTATGGTTTCTTTTTCAAAAAGGACTGAAAAGCAGAGTCCTTTAGAATTATAAATTTATTTTTATAATAAAAAAATAGTCTAAAATCCACAGTAGAACGATCAAAATATATGCCATGAATGGGCCTTTATTTTGAAATTCAGTCTCGTTGGGTTAATTAAATATTTGGTAAGTAAAAAAAATACTTTCTTATGGATAAAATATGATTTTATCAAGTTTTGATCCTGTATATCTGACCCGATGTCAGAGCTAATAAGGCACTTGCTCTTTACTATTTCTTTATTGAAAGGAGATTTCAAAAGGAGTTAATTTTATGCTTACACAAAAAGCAATAATGCTTCCAATCTGATTTATTAAGAGCAAATGATAAACGAATGACCTTTTTTTTCATACGAAATGCACTAAATGACCATTAAAAGCTATTTTTATGTAGTACTCAATTCCATATTTGATACGATTTATCCAACCAAAAAGCGAGAGAACCAGATGATTCTCTCGCTTTTTGGTTATTGTATAGGAAAACAATTCTTAAGGAAGTTGCTCCCGGATCGTGAAGAAAGGCAGCACCAAGCCATTACCTGGGTGATTGCTGATGATGTTTTGGTAAATGAATTCAAGATCATTTCCTGTCCCCTGGAAAACAGCCTCACCATTCATATCAATATCCTCCACATAATATCCTCGAGCTTTGAAGGTTGGTAAGATAAATACATTAAGTGGATCTGTGATGACACGTGTGTATATCGGGTTCACATCATTGGCCGTTCCTTGGTAAATAATTAATCGATCGATCTCTGCATTACCCGCCCATAGAGCACGTCCTTGTTGGACCACGACCTGAGCCTGATTCAATGCAGAAGATGAAAAACGGAACGTCGGGGTAGCGGCTTTTCGGAAATCCACGACCAATCCTGCAGGATTCATAGCCCTCGCCGTGGCCGTCATGACACCTAAGTGGTTTCGATGCCGCACCGCCACAAAATAAGACTGGGCGTTGGTCGCAGTCGAGAATTGGATCGCTGAAATCCCATCAATGTCCACAATATCACCATCTCGTTGCACCAAAGCGGCACGACTATCCACGACCACAGTGGAATCAGTGGAACTGCGTAACTCCACAAATACCCAATCCACAATCGCATTTTGGCCTGTTACAGCAAATACCGAAGCGTTTACGATGCCCACCGAGGTAACCGGTGAAAGGTAATTGTAGGGATGGCTCAAAGGTAGGCGATTTAAGACACGTAAATCGTCTCGCATCAAGGTATCTGGTAATGTGACTCCATACAAGGAGCCTTGTAGGTATACTTTGGGTAAAAGTTTCACAAAAGGTGGTGGCACTACCGTAATTGTCACTGTTGCCGTATCACAATTCGTTGGTAGCGAGATTTGACACAGCTGGTAATCAAACATATAAACGCCAGCTGGTACCCCGACATTGACACTCACAGCACCTGTAGACGTATTAAACACAATACCAGACGGTAGCGTACCAATCAGGGTGGTCGAGGTGGTGGCCGCATCCACAGCTCCCCCATTCACCGTGTCGTTTAACCGAACAAAGACCAAATTCTGTCCTCCTACATCCGTTTGAACAGGTCCCACCACGTCGTCATTCGCTACAATACATGCCTTGATGGTCACAGTGACCGCTGCAGAGGCCGGGCTGTAACAATTGTTTGGCGCGGTTTGATTGAAGTAAAAGGCATAATAGGTTCCTGATAGCCCCAACTGAGTTGGGTTGGCTACTAAGGTGGCAGTTGCTGGATTGGATCCATTGAACCACACCAAGGTGGAATTTAAAGGTGGAGTACTCGTCACCAAATTCATCAAATTCACTGTTTGCGAGGGACAGCTATTTTGAATTTCTTGGATCGAAACAACCGGCGCCTCGGTTGGACAGCAATTGAAACCAGGAGCGGTTACACCGCGGGTATCTACATAGGCACTGTATACCCGAATCACATTGAGCACACTGGCCAAGGAATTGACTGAAATTCGAATTTCATCATACGCTTTGGTTGTTCGGAAACCAACATTGAATCGGCCAGGTCCTTGACCGATTATATTAACTAACAACGCCAAATCGATTAATTGAGAACCCGAAGCACATTCTTGTAATACTCCGTTATTGTACGTACAAATCGAAAGAGAATTGAATAAATCCAACTGAATTAAATTATTCATATCCTCGATGGTAAATCCAGCCACACTTCCTTGAGGATAGGTGGTGATTCCGTCCAGTACAGAGACCGAGCCACTGGCCAAAACACCTGCTGCCACGGTAATCGTCGCAAAATCGGAATTGGAGGCAGATATAACCTGATTGGCATTTTGGACAGAACAGGCTATACAGGCGACACCGTCGATACCTGTCCGAAGGGAGTTGACCACCACAGGAGCCGTCGGTTCCTTCAAGAAGTAGGTTTGATTACACTCTAAGATCACTTCACAAAAACGTTTCAAAACCAATTTGTAAATCCGGGTGGTTCCTAAATTTACCGAAACCGTATTGGAGAGTGTAATTCTCACTTCATCAAACGATTGGGTGGTGATAAAACCGACGGTCCGACGGCCATCATCTGTCAGTAAAGAGGTTGAAACGGAAATCAAATCGTTGAGTCCCGATTTCGTCTCCCGTAAAACACCATTCAAATACGTTCGAATGGTTAATCCATTTAAAATATCCGCAGATACTAAGCTGGTATTTTCAATGTCGAAACCAGCAAATGTTCCAGCTGCATAATCAGTCAATGGATCTTGGATGGATACGGAACCCGAGATGCCCACCCCTGCTACCAAAACCACACTGGCAAAGTCAGTAGAATTGGCATTGATGACCCGCTCGGTATTGTCGATCGAACAACCTACACAAGCTAATCCATCAATCCCTGTCCGATTGGCATTGACAACCACGGGGTAGATTGGCGACACCACGGAAGTGGAAGTATTACAATCTAGCGCAGGACCTGCACAGAACCTTTTCACCACCGCATTGTACACTTGAGTACTGCCCAAACTCACCCCGACGGGTTGATTAAGCGTGAGTCGGATTTCATTAAAACTTTGGTTCGTTATAAATCCTATAGTTTGGCGGCTTGATCCTGAAAGAAGCGGAACATCTAAGAGTAAATTATTGGAGGACACCGTTTGGCGCAAGGTTCCATTCAAATACGTCTGAATCGTTACGTTTCCGAGCAAATTCAGGCCTAAAAGTGTACTGCTTGATATGTCAAATCCAGCAAAATACCCAGCAGGATAGGTATCGGCTAGATTCCGAACCGAAATACTTCCCGAAGCCAAAACACCCACATTGAGCGAAATAGTAGCAAAATCATTGGGATCGCTATTCACCACACGATCTGGATTGGCCAAGGTCCCAATGGAAATACCACTGAGTCCGGTACGAGATGGCTCAATGACCGCCGCATAGGTCGTCCGATTCAACGCGGTGGTGACATTACAAACTGGCTCAGGACCTGGACAAGGCTTAAATACTTCCGCATAGAAAGCATTGATCGTAAATATAAGAGTAACACCTGCATTGACAGTTAAGCGAATCCGGTTAAAACTTTTGGTGGTGATAAAACCAACTCGCCGCCTTCCCCCATTGTCAAGCAAAGTGGAGAGCAAACTGGAAAACGTTTGAGACTCTTGTTCCGTGTTATCCAGGTAGGTAGTAATTCGAACAGACGCTCCCAAGGAAACTAGATCTAAATCGTTGATCACCATTCCCGCGTAATATCCGGCAGGAAAGGCATTGGCACCCGAGGCGTTCAAATCTCGGGCCTCAATCCAGGAAGATCCAAGAAGAATGGCCGACCAGGAGGCCGAATTGGTAATATCCGAATCGATCAATCGACCTTTATTGTTCCAATCGTCCCCACCTAAAAATCCTGTCGAATTCGAAACGGATAAATTGGTGTACAAAGATGGGGCCAAGGGTGTATAGTCATTACACGGTGTACTGGAATTTCCACCGCCTGTGGAAGATGTCACTCGAATCGTGATATCCGCCTCTGAACAGTTGGTTGGATTGGCGGCTTCACAGATTCGATACCTCGGCACAAAAATCCCGACGGGAGATCCTGATGGGACCTGAACAGTACCTGAGGAATTAATGGTTAATCCAGTAACACCTCCGGTTGAAATCAATGTAATAATGACTTTATCACTTGTAAAAGGTGTATTATTCAAAAGGTCATTAGTCAATACATTCCCTGGGCTTCCTCCCGTGACATTATTGATTCCGGTCGCTTGGAAATCATCATTCACCGCCAAAATCGGGGTTAAAGATAGATTAATGGAGATACTGGCCTGATTACTTAAAGCCCCTCCATTATCCCGAACGGTATAATTGATCACATTCGGATTTGTGGCCAATCCACTAACAGGCGTAAAGGTCACGGCTCCTGATGTAGTATTCACGGTCCAGGTGCCTTGTCCGGTTACGGTAAACCCTGTAATATCCCCTTGCGCATCCGTTACGATGGAGGTCGCCCCCCCCGGAGCCACTAGACTTACACGCGCCGGGTTGATAGTACCGGGAGACACATCGGTGTCATTGGTAGTAACGGGAATGGTAATGACCTGACCGAAGAAGCCGGTAGCTGAGTCATTCACGGCCGTTGGTGTTTGCTGAATTCCGAAATTCAAATTGGCTAGGGCCGTTGTCCCTGTGGTCAGACTAATCAACCCATTCACTGTTCCATCGTCAGTGTTGTTGGCTCCCTCACCGGTGGTGATCCAACCAGTCGGAATCTGGTTAGTCAATGTACTGGAGGAAGCGCCCAACGTAAGATTCTGGGTGCTGATCCGAAGCGTGTAGACAGTACTTGGACTTGCATTAACCGCGTAGGTTCCGTTCAAAGCCACAGTGGCTTTACCCACAATGATATTCCCCGAAGTAACCACATAAACAAAAAGCCCCCCAGCATTGGTGCCTGTTTCGGTGCCATCCAAAAGGGTGGCAGAATTATTGACATCGTTGACCACTGTGCCACTTATCGCGATGGTCGGATAGGTAATTGTGATGGTGGCTTGATTACTAATTTTGGCTGAATTATCCCGAACGGTATAACTAACGACCGTTGGATTACCGAAATAGCCAGCCGCAGGCGTAAACGTTACGAATCCGGTTGTCGCATTGACCATCCAAGTACCTTCGCCCGACACGGTAAATCCGGTCACATCACCAGCTGCATCGGTTGTAACTCCTGTCGCACCTGCGGGTGCAATTAAGCTCACCCGAGTAGGATCAATCGTACCTGGGGCCAGGTCAGTATCGTTGGCGGTTACATTGACAGCCGTGGCCTGCCCCAAAGATCCGGTAGCGGCATCGTTTACGGCAGTTGGATTCATGTCAATGATTAAATTACAAGATCCTGGACGATCGGCGGTACGCAACAATGCATTTAACAACAAACGTTGCCCATTCACCTGGCCGATGCCCGTTCCATCGTATTTATGACCCGCTAAATAATGTACAAATCCACCACCTGCGGTAACGGCAGTGGACAACCGACCTACATAGGCTTTGTAATTTAAGCCATCTTGGGAGTCGAAGGCCACACGCAAACCGGGATTCGTTGTAAACTTAAAGGATTCTACCGAACCGCCCTCATCATCCAAGGTACTTTGAAATTGTGCAAAAGGCTCCGCAAAGTTTTGGTAGATGATGGAACCTCCTATACCCGGTTTACTGGAATAGGTAGCTAGTAAAGACCCATTGGATACATTAGCATACGCCTCAACGCCTTCGCACTGAGCTAGGAAATTACCTCCATTATTGACGAAATTTCGAACATTATTTACAATCGTAGTGGAAATGGATCCCGGCGATACGTGAGGCTCACTCGCAAAGGTGTAACAAACGGCTGAATTTAAGTTCGCAGCGACTTCCACCTTATAATGGGTATTAACAACCAAACCGGCGGCGGCATAAATATTGGTATGAATATCAGCATTGCCACCATTATTGAGAGCTGCGGCAAATGGTTTGTGAACCAGATTAGCATAAACGGGTACCGTAGCGCTTTGGGTCAACTGGTAGACATTAACTTTGGTACCCGATAAATTATTAAATGCTGTAATAACCGTTTGAGCTTGGGTCTCGTAGCCTGGGAAAACGGCTAAAGGACCACTAATGAAATTTCGATTGGCGGAGGCGGCTGCGGTGGGTGCAATTCGGGTAGCCGTGGCGGAGAAATCGGCTGCATCTTTGGACTTGCTAGGGTCAATAATCCAAATCAAAGGAACCCCTGCATGAAGCAACCGAACGGCTAGGCCATACGCCCGAATATTAAAAATGCCGCCGGAACCTTGTAACGTGTTGTCCATGGCGATGACCAAACTTCCACTTGGAAGAACCGTCGAGGTATTGGCTGTCAGATTAGCGGAGGTGCTTGGGACAAACGGTTTTGAAGTGGATTGAGCGACCTTGACCCCTTTTATGGATTGGTTCTCGAATGTCTCAAAAAGGGAGGGTTTCTCTATGCAAACTCCTCCGGGACAGGTCGTACAAACTTCGCCCCCTAAGTTGGGACCAAAAGACCGCACTCGCGCCGAAGGTTCTTGTGCAAGTACAAACAATGTACTAAACGTAAAAAAAATGCTGAGGAAAGGTGAAATCTTGTTTCTAGGTCGGGAGGAAACGTTAGCCATACTGTTCGTTTGTAAGTTTGAATAGAGATTTGAGTTCTAGATTTTCCCCTAAATTCTTTCGAATTCAGAGTCTATCCCATACATCTACAGTCAATTTCCTTTACAAAAGACACTCAAAAATTCAGATAACAGGAGGATTCAGATTGTAGGGTAGGAATTTTCCACAGATCATGCAACTTTCCTATTTGCCGAAATAAACTAATTACGAAGTTTACTCGTATTAACGGAATGCTTCATCTAATGAAATTCCACAATTAACATACCAACGACAATTTAAACCGCATGAACAGCACGTTTATACCCACAAACGTTTGGCTTAAATAGTTGATTTAAAGCGGGGGGGAAAGGTAGAGTTGGGTATAAAACAAAAAATCCGGAATTTCTTCCGGATTCTGGAGCCCCCTATCGGGATCGAACCAATGACCTACTGATTACAAGTCAGTTGCTCTACCAGCTGAGCTAAGGAGGCCTCTGTTTTATTGTGATGCAAAATTAATCTCTCAATTTGTATTTGTCAAGCATTTTGATCACTTTTTTTTAAAATGCAGGGATTGGTAGAGTGACCCAACCCCTGCTTCAAGTTTTATTGCGCTGATACAATGAGCTTTAACTTATCTTGTAAAGCATTCAGCTCTTTTTCAGCTTGGGCAATTTTCTTTTCAAAGTCGGCCTTAATTTTATCAGCACCTCGGGATGGACCAAAGAACTCGATGTTATTTCGCCAAAGTGCGATATCATCCTCCATAGCTTTGATTTTCCGGCGGAGATCATTTTCCTGCTTTCCTAAGGATTTACTACCTCCTTTTCCCGATTTCAAAACGACGTCTACCTCATTCTGCAGCATCAATTTTTCACGATCTCCTGCGGTTAGGTTGGAAGCCGATTTAACAAATAAATTAATGGCTTCTACAAAAGCCGATTGAATGCGCTGCATGTCTTTTTTAGGAACAAATCCAATCGAGGCAAATTGCTTTTTATATTCGGCCAAAATTTGCAAATCGGCGTTCTCTGCCACGCTAGCTTTGATCTGAGCAATAAGAGCTTCTTTTTCGGCTAGGTTTTCAGCGTATTCTTTGTCCACCTCCGAAGAAGCTTGGCGCTTTAATTCAAAAAACTGGTCACAAGCCTTTTTGAAACGGTGGTAAATGGAGTCTTTTTGTTTTTCTGGAACGTGACCAATGGTACGCCATGTTTTTTGCCATTCAATGACTTGATTGGTCTGGTCGGCAGAAACATCGCCTGACTCCAACAGCGTTTCCACTTGCTCGCACAAAAGGGTTTTGGCTTTCAGATTTTCCATTCGCTCAGCTTCAAGGGCATGGAAAAAATCACCTTTATGACGGAAAAAGGTTTTCAGAAGTTTCCAGAACTCTTTACTTGCTTCCTTGCCTTTTTCACGATCCACCGCACCTTTGACGGCAACCCATTGCTCTTGAATTTCGAGCACTTCCTTGGTTTTCGCATTCCAATCGTTGATGCTTGAACTTTTGAAAACAGCATAAGGCTTTATCTGCTCAACCAAACGTTGTTTCACCTCCAAAATTTCATCTTGCAATTTTTGATTGACAGCTTGCATAGACCGCTTTTTGGCGTAAATCAAGTCGAAGGCTACTTTCAATCGAGCCCAAAGTGCTTCTTGTTCCTCACGTGGCGCTGGACCAATCTGCTTATATTCTGCCAACCAATCATTCGCTGTTTTGAAAAGGATATTGGAGGGTAATTCTGCTGATTGAATTTCCTGAGCTAATCCCTCTATTTTGAGGACCAACTCGGTTTTCGAATCTAAATTCTTTTTCCGATCCAGATCTTTCAATTCATTTTGGATGTTCCGGATGCTAAAATACCGATCCACCAAGGCATTGTAGGCTTGCCAAAGTGAGTTATTGTGAGGGGAATTCACGTTACCAGCTAACTTCCAATTTTCTTGTAATTGCTTAAATGCTGACCAATTTTCTTTCGAACCCCCTTTTTCTTCGGCATCGACAATCTCGCGAAGTTCTTGAAGCAACCGGGTCTTGGTTTCAAAATTATCCTCCTTTAACCGCTCAATTTTTTGGTAAAACGATTGCTTCGCTTCTCTCAACTGAACCGAAATGGATTCAAATCGGATCGTCAAATTGTCATTTTTAAACTCAAAACCCTCTTCCGATCCATTTTCGGAAACAAAAGATTTCAATGCCTCTGCCTTTTCTTGGACCTTAATCTCTTCAAATTGGCTACGAACTTCTTTCCATACCGACTCAATATTTTTGACATCGGTAGCGGTTACCTGCGGATTTTTGACAGAATCAAGTAACTTCTCTGCCAATTCAACAAAATCTTTTTTGCTAAATTGTGAGAAATCAACATCATTCGATACGATTTCCGTCTCTTCAATCTCTACCTCTTGGAGATCAAGTTCGGGCACCGTTTGTGAGGGTTCCATGGTGTTGTTAGTCGTTTCGTTGTGTTGCTCTGCCATTTTATACGATCATGTAAACGTTAAAGAAAAATCCGCTTATATTGCAAAATTAATAATAATACGCAAAATTAAACCAAAAGGTTAAAGTTATGCCATCTGAAGTCAATATTGCTGACCTTCGCCAATCTTACCAACGAAACGAACTGTTGGAAAATAATGTTTCGAAAAATCCACTGGAACAATTTCACCAGTGGTTTCAAGAAGCCATTCAAGGGGGCATTATCGAACCTAACGCCATGGTTTTGTCCACTTGGCAGGATCCCTACCCCGAAGCACGCGTAGTCCTCTTGAAAGGATTGGATGAACTAGGCTTCGTATTCTATACGAATTATGCGAGCCACAAAGGCCAACAACTAATCCAACATCCCGTAGCAAGCTTGACTTTTTTTTGGGATGTCTTGGAGCGGCAAATTCGGATCAAAGGCACCGTTCAAAAAGTAAGTGCAGAGGAATCCGATCTGTATTTTTCGTCTCGACCCCGAGAAAGTCAAATTGGGGCTTGGGTGTCCGACCAGAGTCAACCCATTTCCTCTCGGGCTGAACTAGACCAAAAAGCAGCCCAAATTGCTGCTCAATTCGCCGACTCTACCCTTCCCATTCCTCGCCCAGAACACTGGGGTGGATTTCGGGTCATCCCCGACCAAATTGAATTTTGGCAAGGCAGACCCAGTCGTTTGCACGATCGGCTTATCTACACGAAATCCGCCATGGGCTGGCAATTGGAAAGATGGTGCCCTTAATAAAATTTGTGCTTTGAATTTCATGGTTTTACATGATTAGCTTGTATTTTTGTCCCATTGCACATCAAAACAAAATAATCTATGTACGATTATCAATTTCCAGCGTGGTTATCCATCGCCTTTTTTGTGGTTCTTCTTGTGCTTGCGTTTCTTGTTGGTAAATGGTTGGTAGGCAAAGAGCGTAATTACAAAGGATTCTAATCCAAACGATCGTTTGGTTTTACCATATCCCCTCCTCCAGATGCCAGTATACTGCATCTGGATTTTTTTTAAGTAACCAACGCAATACCAGGCTTGACCTCATTCCATTGGAACAAAATACCACAATATCGTGGTACTTTTTTAGTTCGTCCAGGTGATCACCTATTTCATGGGGCGGAATATTTACTCCACCAATCGAGTATTCTGCAAATTCACTGCGTTCCCGAACATCCAAAAAGAAATAGGTCGGAGGAGGCGAACTCAGGAGCGTATCCAGTTGGTTTCGTGTTATGACATTCATATAATTTACTTGATCTAATGAACTGGGACCAAGCCCAAGATGCCTTCAAGGGATATCTTCAAATTGAACTCTCTTTATCCAAACATTCGGTGGAAGCCTATTGTCACGATGTTGAACGATTAAATCAATATGTTCAGTTAACAGCACCGGAATTACAACCGGAACACATCACCACCGATTTCCTTTTGGGTTTCCTTGAATTTTTAAAAGAACTTGGTTTAAGTCCCTCTACCCAAGCTCGTATGATCTCAGGCATCAAGTCTTTCTTTCATTTCTTAGTTTTAGAAAACAGCCTGACACAAAGCCCCGCTGACTTGGTAGAATCCCCTAAAATTGGCCGAAAACTTCCTGATACTTTATCCTTTCAAGAAATCAACCAATTACTTGAAGCCGTTGATGTATCTACAGAGGAGGGCGTTCGAAATCGCGCCATCTTGGAAGTTTTATATGCATGCGGACTTCGAGTCAGTGAATTAGTTGACCTTAAACTGACCGACTGCTTCTTCGACCAAGGTTTTTTACGTGTGATCGGGAAAGGTAACAAAATGCGAATGGTACCCATTGGCGATGAGGCCATCAAATACACCCTTCTTTACCTCCACCAAGTGCGGGCTCATGTGGTTATACAACCTGGACATGAAAATCATGTATTTTTAAATCGGCGCGGAAAATCTCTTAGTCGTGTGATGATATTTTTAATCATTAAAGGACTAGCTGATAAGATTAACCTTCAAAAATCTATTTCACCACATACCTTTCGGCATAGTTTTGCTACCCATTTGATGGAAGGTGGAGCAGACCTGCGCGCCATCCAAGAGATGTTAGGACACGAGTCCATTACCACGACCGAAATATACACCCACCTGGATCGAACCTTTCTCCAAGAAACTCTGGCTTTGTATCATCCACGAAATCAACCAAACAAATCACTACTTAAATAACGATCTCCTCGGTCGCAAACGATAAACACGATAACCCCTGATTCAAGCTCATTGGCCAACTTCAAGGCTGCATGAGCTGCTCCTCCTGAACTCATCCCGCCAAAAATAGCCTCCTGTTTGGCTAATAGTCGAGCCATGTGCGTGGCATCCTCGGTTGAAACATCGATAATACGATCGACCTGGGTGGGATCATAAATTTTAGGTAAATATGCCTCAGGCCATCGCCGAATTCCTGGGATGGAAGACCCCTCGGTGGGTTGGCAACCCACAATCTGAATGGCTGGATTTTGCGACTTCAAGTACTTCGAGGTCCCTGTAATTGTCCCTGTGGTACCCATTGAACTTACAAAATGTGTGACCTCCCCTTGGGTATCTCGCCAAATCTCAGGACCTGTTGTTTGGATATGTGCGTTGTAATTATCTGGATTTGCAAACTGATTCAATTGGTACAGGCCATCTCGAATCGACTTCTCCTCGGCATAATCACGACACGCCTCGATGGTATCCAATAGGGTAACCTTGGCCCCAAAAGCCTCCATGGTCAGGATTCGCTCCCGAGTAGAGTTCTTGGGCATCACCAATTCAATGGTTAAGTCGAATAATCGAGCCATCATGGCCAACGCGATGCCTGTATTGCCGGATGTGGCCTCAATCAATTTTCCACCCGCTTGCACATCGCCTCGGCGCAACGCGCCTTGAATCATATACAAGGCGGCACGATCTTTCACGCTACCCCCCGGATTGTGCCCTTCTAATTTCCCAAAAACACGGACACCCGGATTGGTATTCAACTTGGTCAATTCGACCAAAGGAGTATTTCCAACTAAATCACTTATTCTTGCCATTATGAAGGTAATTTTTCGACTACTTTAACCTCAGGGGTATGATAAACCCGAGAATTGGAGGGAACACTTTCGGTCAACCAAACATTACCACCAATGATACTTCCCTTTCCAATCACCGTTTCTCCCCCTAAAATAGTCGCACCTGAATAAATGACCACATCGTCCTCGACGGTTGGATGTCGTTTTTGATTGGCCATGGACTTCCGCACGCTTAAGGCTCCTAATGTTACGCCTTGGTAAATTTTCACACCTGCTCCAATATGGGAGGTTTCTCCGATCACAACCCCAGTTCCATGGTCAATAAAAAAGGAGGGACCTATGACCGCCCCCGGATGAATATCGATTCCCGTCCGAGAATGGGCGTATTCGGTTAGAATACGGGGAATTAATTGAATGGATTCTTGATGAAGCGAATGGGCCAAACGATAAAAGGATATGGCAAAGAAACCGGGATAGGCCCGAATCACCTCAAATTCCGATTGGGCAGCAGGATCTCCGGCTAAAATCGCCTGGACGTCAAGTTGTAGCAACCGATACAAGTCTGGAATTTGGGCAAATACCTTGGCTACTTTTTCTTCAATATTGCAGTCACGGCATTGGTCCGTTGCCCGCAATATTTGTTTTAAATCGTCGGCCAGACGCCACCATTCCCCTTCTAGTTCATGGACTGTACGAAAAAAAGACTTTCCTTGTTGGGGAAACAATAGACGGATTACCTCATGGCCCCAACCGGCAATTTCTTTAGTCGGAGGTACAGCCTCCGTTTGTTCATGTTGCTTTAACAAGTGAAAAAGGAATTGAGCATCCATGGATATTTACTGGGTGTATGGAGAAAAAACCAGAATTGATGAAAATGAGTTTCAATAAAAAAAGGAACAAGGTAAAACCTTGCCCCTTTCCTTGAAGTCAAACGCTATTTTTACAACTTTACAACTTTCTTTGTCAAGGTACCTTCGGCGGTAGAAACCCGCACCAAAAAAGAACCTGCAGGTTGGTTGGTTACATCCAATTTCACCACATTGAATCCTGCCTTACCTGATACAGTTTCTTTTTTTCTTGACAATCCACGAGAGTCCAACACGTCTAATTGAACGTTTTCGACATCGCTTGGAAGAAAATATTTTACAAAAAGTACATCGGTCGTTGGGTTCGGATAAGAAATAACCGATACTTTATCTTCGATCATCAAATTCTTGTCACCTAGTTTGTCTGCCTCTTTGGACAATACATCCCGAAGTGAAATATTACCCATGAATTGCTCCAAAGGAACTGCTTCCGGACGACGTGGCTGACCAGATCGGGAATAGAAACTTGGGCTCACGTTCAATGCAAACTTGTCGTAAGCAACCCGTACAAATTCATCTTGGCTTGTAAGAAGCTCGGCTCCTTGCATGTTGGATTTAAATTTGAAAAGGGCCACTGGTTTATTGGGTTCAAACGCACCGTAGTTGGTTTCAACCGGAGCTTTGCCAAATACAAAATAATCAAAAGAGTCGGTGTAACCTGCTTTCTTGAAATGTTCTGATTGGGTATCCAATTTCACTGGAGATTTTTCCCAGATCCCACGGATGTCCTCAACGCCTTGGACTTGGAAACCTCTTGGAACTCGAATAGAAACCTGAGCCGTAGCGCCCATTTCCTCTGAATTCGGATTATAGGCATTGGGTGTTCCGTACGAAGGAACTATCCAAGCGGTATACTCTGATTTTTCAGTCGAGTAAGTTAATAAATACTCCACTTGATTGGTGGATTGCGCCATCGCCGAAAAGGATACGAGAGCGAGTGCGGCTGCACGGAAAAAATGTTTAAGTTCTACCATTTCTTTTTACTTTTCTAACGTTTACGGGAATACAAATGTCAACTGGACAACAAATTTCTGTTTGAACAACGATGGGACAACATCCGGAGGCTGGACATGTTTGATTCGTTGCTTGGGTCGTATACGAACCGGCGGAGGTAACGGATATCGTGTTTCCTGTACCAATTTGAACGTTGTCACGGAACCACAATACATTCGTTAAGGAGTTATCTACGGACAAATCTAACCGATCCCCTTGACATAACAAAATGGGTACTGTCAAACAAGCTTGGGAAGAGTTATTGCCTTGATTTGTATCAGTTTGATCTAACGTAACAAGTCGAGCTACATTGGTAGTGACTCCGTCAACACCCACTCGAACACGCAATGTCAAGGTAGCCGTTTGGCCCGCGCCTAAGGTTGGAATCGACCACGTAGGGGCTGTCCAAGTTCCTTGGGAGGGAGTAGCGGAGATCAAGGTAAGACCAGCAGGCAATTGATCCTCGATGCGCACGTTTGTGGCCGCCGTGTTGCCCGTATTTTGAGCGGTAATCGTGAAAGTTACCTCTCCGTTAACAGCGGCTGTCGTAATGGAAACCGTCTTGCTGATCGCCACATCGGTGGAAGCCGCTTGTGGGACCGTCAAACATACCTGCGCCGACGAACAAACGTTAGGCTCCAATTGAAGACAGACCCGGTACTGGAAGCAATCGACTCCGCTAAAGGTGCCATTCGGTGTATACGTTAATGTGCCTGTACTGTTGATGACAATTCCACCACCTACCGGATTGGAAAGTAGGGTAATAACAGCCTCGTTGGTTGGAATGGGTGCACCATTTTTAGTGTCATTCGCTAAAATGGGAATAACTGATGGGGTTGTTCTAGAGACCGATTGATTATCGGGATTGGCGACCACTGTCGAAACCGTCGAACAGTTTGCCGGAGAACCTGAAACAGCTATAAACTGCTCTAGAGGATTTTGATTTCCACTCGCGGGTTGACCTGATCGTGAATAAAAACTATTCGCTGTATTTAAGGCAAATAACTGATCGGCCGCGGCAATAAAAGGATCGTTGGGCTCAATGAGGCGAATGACGCCTTGGCAAGAGACACCTTGGAATGTGAACAATGCCACGGGAGTTCCACTGGTAAATGTACCATAATCTGTTTCTTCCGGAGACTTACCAATTACATAATAATTTGTGGAGCTTGGAAGGTTGGAAGAAGACCAGTTTTGATTGGGTTGGCCGGGACCTAATTTAATCGGATTTTTTTCCCAAACACCCCGAACATCGGTAATGCCCGTGATTTGAAACGCAGCGGGAACAGCCAAAGTAACTTGGGCCGTTGCGCCTCGTTCTGTACTACCCGTATTGTTTGAATTTGGAACCGAGTAATTCGGAACAACAAATACAGTATATCGCAAAGTTGCAGGGTCGTACGTCAAACGGAACGATACGGTATTTGAGGATGTTTGGGCCATAGCAGAGGCGGACATTAAAGCCACCACTGCTAAGACCATCCAACGAGAAATTCTGATCAAGTTCAGATTCATGATACGTGTACTTAATTAATTCATTTTAGAGAATTGGCTCTTCTCTTTTCCTACCCTGTTATGGAAGCTGTTCCCGAATGATGAAGAAGTTTTGTCCTAAAACATTACCCGGGTGATTCCCAAATACGTTCAGGTAGATAAACTCAACATCATTACCTGTTCCTTGGAATACAGTTTCTCCATTTAAGTTAACGTCTCCTAGATTGTAGGATCTGTTCTTGAAGAACGGCGACAAAAGCGTATTGGCAGCCGGAGTAATAATGGCTTGGTAAACCGAATTGACATCATTACCTGTGCCCTGATACACCACACGTCCATCTCGAAGCACATTACCAGCCCACATCGCTACCCCTTGTTGAACCACCACTTGAGCTTGATCGACCACGGTTTGAGTCAATCGGAAGGTGGGTGTTGCTACTTTTCTAAAATCCACAAGGGTTGTCGCAGACGTAAGTGGTAATGCTGTTCTTGACATGACACCTAAATGATTTCGATGCTTAATCGCTACAAAATAGGAATTGGGTTGGGTGGACGTAAACGTGACGGGCGATACCCCATCCACATCTACTATGTCACCATCACGCTGTAACAACGCTGAACGACTGTCCAAAACTTGCTGAGGATTGGCTTGATCACGCAATTCAACGTATACCCAATCCACTATCGCATTGCGACCGGTTACGGAAAGAACCCCTGCTGTCGTCGGTCCTGTACTGGTAACCTCAGGCATGCCCAAGGCAGGATAAGGACTCGACAAGGGAAGTAAACCCTTGACCCGTAAGTCGTCGCGCATCAAAGTGTCAGGTAGGAAAACATTATAAAGAGCACCCTGAAGATATACACGAGGTTGTAATCGAATGGATCCGATTGTCACCTGCACATATACCGTCGCTTTAGTACACTCAATTGGCGTGCCAGAATCACAAACTTGATAAACAAAAGAATCAGTTCCTACAAAACCAGGCGTTGGAGTATACGAAAAGGTTCCATTTTGTGACAAAGTAACACTCCCGTTGGTTGGTGATACGACCGGGGTAGTACTCACTACCAAAGGGGTACCCTCAGGGTCACGATCGTTGGTAATCACATTTCCAGATACTGGAACACCCCCAGGTGTTGTGGCATAATCGTCCGCGGCAACCGGTGGCAACTGCGGATCTAAAGTTGGATCTTTTATGATAATTTGTACGATGGCCTCGTCACAAAGACTTGGAGATCCGTTATCACAAGTACGGTAGGTAAAGCTTGTTTCGCCAACAAAGTTAGGGGCAGGTGTGTAGGTAAATGTACCATTGGGATTTAATGTGACCGATCCCGATGGTGTATTTGTCAGTAAAGTGGCCGTCAAGGTCTGCCCAGCATCCGGATCTTTATCATTAGCCAATACCGTACTCGTAAACGGTGTATTTCGAGAGGTTGTAAAGTTATCATTTAATGCGATGGGCGGATTGTTGACATTCAATCGAGGTTGCGGATGAATGTGAATTACCACCAACGCAGTATCACAAACTACTGGCGTACCTTGATCACATACTCGGTACCGGAAGGAATCATTACCAATAAAATTGGGGGCAGGTGTGTACGTATAAATACCTGAAGCCGCCATGCTCACTGTACCATTGGAGGGCGAAGCAACCAAAGAAGTAGCCACCACCAAAGTACCTGTGCCATTGTTTAGATCATCATTGGTTAGTACATTCCCAGAGACAGGTGTATTGACTGGGGTCACGTTGTTGTCATTGTATGCATAAATGATCCGACAGACCGCAACGGTAACCTGAAGAGGCGTCCGAGTTAGGCTTTCACAATTGGTTGCGGTCGAAACCGAGGAGACAAAGAAGGTGGTCTGACCTAAAGCGGTTGTACTCGGTGTGGGTGCCGAAGGAAGTGGTGTGCCGCCTGAGGAAGTCGTATACCATCGTAAAGTGGTTCCTACTGGTGCTGTTGCCGTTAAGGGCGTAGCTGGCGCACCTTGACACAACGTAACATTGGAAGTTGTGGGTGCAGCGGGAGCCCCATTGACCACCACTTGCACCGTTGTTCGAGTACCACTTTCACATCCTGTGGTTGAATTAAAAGAGCTTGCATAAAACAACGTCGTACCCGGGGTGCTCGTATTTGGAACAGGAGCATTGGCCAGAGGTGTACCTCCAGTAGACGTGGTATACCAACGAACCACCGAACCAGCAGGTGCGGACGCGGTCAAAGCAGTGGCTGTGACTCCCTGGCACAAAGTAATCGGACTTGTGACAGAAGGTGCGACGGGCCGTTGACGAACTATCACTTCAATCGAAGACCGCGTTGCGCTTTCACAGCTGGAAGTATTCAAAACTGAACTTACATAAAACAATGTTGAACCCGCTGCTGCCGTGGAAGGAATCGGTGCTACAGTAGAAGGTGTTCCACCGGTGGGAGACGAATACCACCGCAAGCTTGATCCAGCAGGCGCCGTGGCAGACAATGCTACGGCAACTTCGCCCTCACAATATAAAACAGGTGAAACTACATTGGGAGCTGTAGGACGATCCCCTACGATAACCTGAATGGGTGTACGAGTTAAACTTTCACAGTTGGTCGTGGTATTAAACGAGGTCACATAAAATGTAACGGTTCCATTTTGAGCTGTGGAAGGAGTGGGTGCTGTTGTTTGGAACGTTCCCCCGGTTGGTTGTGTATACCAACGAATCACCGACCCTGCCGGAGCAGTGGCTTGCAAGGGGGTGGCCACATCATTCAAACAATAGGTAACTGGGGAAGTCGCCACTGGAGCTGTTGGCGCGGCATTCACCCGAACCGTGATGGGCGTACGGTTGCTTTCACAACCGGTTACCGTGGAAAAGCTGGAAACAAAGAAAGTAAAATCACCGGCTACTGAAGTGGAAGGCGTTGGTGCATTCGCTAAAACAGCTCCACCAGATGAAACCAAGTACCACCGCAAAACCGAACCCGAAGGAGCTGTTGCCGTTAAAGGTACGGCCACATCGCCTTGGCAATATACGACAGGAGAAGTTGCGGTAGGTGCGGTGGGAGTTGCATTTACCGTCACCACTATGGCTGTTCGAGTCAGACTTTCACAGCCCGTCAAGGAATGCACCGATGCTACATAAAACGTTTGCGTACCGACAGAGGCGGTCGAGGGCACAGGAGCGGTAATAGAACCGCTTCCACCGGTAGGAACCGTATACCATAGCAAAGTAGAGCCTGATGGCGGGGTAGCTGTTAAGGCAGGTGCTATTTCATTCTGACAAAAAGAAAGTGGACTATTGGCGGCAGGTGCCGCTGGAGGTGCTTGGATAGTTACCTGGACCGGCGTCCGGGTTAGGCTTTCACACCCTGTGGTTGTCGAAACAGCACTTACAAAAAAGGTGGTAATGCCAACCGTTGTGGTATTTGGCGTAGGCGCCACAAAGGTCCCTGTACCGCCTGTAGCCGCAGTATACCACAAAATAGTTGTACCCGACGGTGCTGTTGCACTTAGGGGAACCGCTACTTGATTTTGACAATATACGACAGGTGTTACCGGCGCTGGTGCTTGAGGTGCCGGTTGAACCACCACTTGAATCGGTACTCGAGCACTCTCGCATCCCGATTGAGTCGATACATTGGATACATAGTAGGTGAGCGTCGTTGCGACATTGGTTGGCGGGATAGGCGCAGTTGTAGTAAAGGTACCACCCGTGGGTACGGTGTACCAACGCAAAGATGTGCCCGGTTGCGCAGTGGCTGTCAAAGCCACGGCAGTTGCATCTTGGCAATAAATCACAGGTGAGGAGACTGTCGGGGTCGCCACTACAGGACACGCAACATTGACCGAAACGGTCGCCGATGAACAAACGTTGAGATTGGAAAGGTCACAGATTTGATATTGGTAGGTATCGGTACCCTGGAATCCCGGATTGGGGGTATACCGAATGGTTCCGTCAGGATTGATAGTGGTGGTTCCATTACTTGGAGGTGTTAGGATCGAAACCTGCACCTGAGAAGGTGTCGGCACTCCACCCGAAAAAGTATCATTTGTCAATACAGGCTGATTGGCAGGTGTTCCTGGAATTCCACTAAATGTGTCATTTACAGCCAAAATACAATTGGCACCTGGGCCAAAAGTACCAATATATTGTTCCAATGGCACCTGATTGCCCCCCGAAGGTTGTCCTGACCGCGAATAAAAACTTGGTGCAGTGTTTAGAGCCAAAACTTGGTCTGAAACCGCCACAAATGGATCTGTTTTCTCAATCACTTCCACTACTCCCAAACAACCGTTTCCGGTAAAACGAAAAAGAGGAATGGGTGTTCCCGAAGCAAAAGCCCCGTAATTGGTCTCAGAAGCCGACTTACCAATTACATAAAACGCTTTATTGGGATCCAATCCTTGATTCTGAAAAAAAGACTGTTCGGATGGGCCTAATTTTAAAGGCTGTTTCTCCCAAATACCAAAAACATCGGTAATCGTCCCTATGATAAAAGACGAGGGGACTTTTAATGTAACCTGAGCCGTCGCACCCAGTTCATTCGCGTTGAAATTGTTCGCGTTAGGCGTATTATAGTTCGGCACCACCCACACTGTATATTGACCCGAGGTCACATTGTAAGTAATTTGGTACCGAACTGTATTCAACGATACCTGGGCTTGAGAAACCCAAGCCACCATCGTGAATAAACCGAGTAAAAGTAGACGTTTCGCCATACATTAAATGTTTGAATAGACATAAATAAGTTTAGTTTCATGGACTATAAAGCTCCTCCTTAAAAAAGTCGTATATACCTAATTAGGGTAGTTGCTCTGTAATAATAAAGAACGGTACCTTGAAAATATTTCCCGGATGGTTCTTGATGATGTTTTGATAAATGTACTCGACATCATTAAGTGTACCTTGAACAATAACCTCGCCATTTAAATCAATATCTTCGACAAAATATCCTCTAAGTTTAAAAAATGGTGTTGAAAATACATTTAAAGGTGATGAAATGACTTTTTGATATACTGCATTTACATCATTCTCATTTCCTTGATAGATGATCCGATTATCCACCAATCCATTGCCTGCCCAAAGTGCTACTCCTTGATCCACAACTACCTGTGCTTGATTTATGGCTTGCGCGTTAAAAACAAACGTAGGAGTTGAGGTCTTACGGAAATCAATTAATCTACCTGTTCTGGTCATTGTAAGTGCTGTTTTTGACATCGTGCCCAAGTGATTGCGATGACGTACTGACACGAAATAAGATTTCGTGGTTATGGCACTCGAAAAATCAACGGGTGAAACACCATCCACATCGACAATGTCTCCGTCACGCTGCAATAACGCAGCCCGGCTATCCACCACGATGGTAGAATCTTGGGCATCACGTAGTTCAACAAATACCCAGTCCACAATCGCATTTTGGCCTGTAACTGTAAATACGGAACTATTGACTGCTCCTGTTGGTGTTACTGGAGACAAATACGCATAAGGACTTGTAGCAGGAATCAAGCTCAATTCTCTTAATCGATCCCGCATTAAGGTATCTGGTAGTAAGATGCCATACAAAGCTCCTTGTAAATACACACGTGGAAACAAGCGAACTTTCAACGCAGGGGTTACGGTAATGAATACGGTGGCGGTATCACAAGCCGAAACATCACAGGTTTTGTAGCGGAAAGTATCCACTCCTGTAAAGCCTGCATTCGGAGTGTACTGATACGACCCGTTCGGTTGCAAGATAACTGTACCTTGTGCCGGGCTGGTTACAGTTTGGAAAGTCAATGGATTATTATCCAAATCATAATCGTTGGCAGCAACTGTACCGTTAACAGGTGTATCCTGAACAGTTGTATTGAAATCATCGACCGCAACTGGAGGTAAATTACCCAGAATCGACGGCTTGATTAAAATATAAACCCAGGCGGAATCACATCGTGTTGGAATACCCGTATCACAAATTTTATAATAGAGCGAGTCAGTTCCCACAAAACCGGTGGATGGGGTATACAATACTTGTCCGGAAGGCAAAACAGAGGCTGTTCCATTCTTTGGAGCTACTAAAATCGAAGGCGAATTTGAAAGATCCCCATCTGGATCAACATCGTTACCCAAGATAGCCACCGACACCGGAACGTTCACATACGTCTCAACAGCGTCGTTCGCCGCAATCGGCGGATTGTTTTCACGAATTGGCCGAGGTTGAACCGTGATGGTCACACACGTGGTGTCGGTACTTAAACCATCTGACAACACATAGCAGAAAGTATCTTTACCTGTAAAATTCGTGTTAGGACTGTACGTGTAAGTTCCATTACTATTTAAGACGACAGTACCATTGGTCGGATTCGACAAAACAGTAGTCGATAAAACATCATTCGGATCAATATCCGAGTCGTTTAATGTAACATCACCCGAAATTGGGGTATTAATCAATGTTAATGCGATATCAGGTTGTGCTACTGGAGGTGCCACTACACGAACTGTCACCAAGGCAGTATCACAGTTGGTTGGATTTAATACCTCACAAATTTGATAGATCATGCTGTATTGACCAGTCAATGTATTCGGTGCAACCGAGATAATTCCATTGGGATTCATCGTTAATGGACCGGCTGGAGTAGATGTCAAAATGACTTGATTCGACATAAATGGTACTCCATTCAATAAATCGTTGGAGAAAATAACAAGCTCAGACACCCCACCTGTATTACCATTAATCGGAATTATACTTACATCAGGTTGTGCTAAAATTGCTGCTGCCCCTACTTGCACGGTTACTTTTGCTTCGTCACAGTTCGTCGGATTCAGTACCTCACAAATCTTGTAATCAAATGTATAGGTTCCTGAAGCTGTACCCGGATTCACCGACACTTGGCCTGTGGACGGGTTGAATGTCAACTGAGCTGGCAATGTTCCCACCAACGTCGTCGTCACATTGCTCGACGTGACTGGAGCCCCATTCAACAAATCGTTCGTCCGGACATTGGCAATAGCCACTCCGCCCGTCGCACCGTTGATCGCCGTCGGATTGGTATCATCTACCGCGACGATGGGAGCTACGCCAACTAGAACCGACACCAACGCTTCGTCGCAGTTCGTCGGATTCAATACTTCACAAATCTTGTACATAAAGGTATACGTCCCAGCTGCCGAACCCGGATTCACCGACACTTGGCCTGTGGACGGGTTGAATGTCAACTGAGCTGGCAATGTTCCCACCAACGTCGTCGTCACATTGCTCGACGTGACTGGAGCCCCATTCAACAAATCGTTCGTCCGGACATTGGCAATAGCCACTCCGCCCGTCGCACCGTTGATCGCCGTCGGATTGGTATCATCTACCGCGACGATGGGAGCTACGCCAACTAGAACCGACACCAACGCTTCGTCGCAGTTCGTCGGATTCAATACTTCACAAATCTTGTACATAAAGGTATACGTCCCAGCTGCCGAACCCGGATTCACCGACACTTGGCCTGTGGACGGGTTGAATGTCAACTGAGCTGGCAATGTTCCCACCAACGTCGTCGTCACATTGCTCGACGTGACTGGAGCCCCATTCAACAAATCGTTCGTCCGGACATTGGCAATAGCCACTCCGCCCGTCACACCGTTGATCGCCGTCGGATTGGTATCATCTACCGCAACGATGGGAGCTACGCCGACAGGTACAGAAACAGTTGCATCATCACAGTTCGTTGGATTAGCAATTTCACATATCTTATAAGTAAAACCGTATGTACCCGCAGGGGTGCCAGGATTCACTGAAACTTGTCCGGTAGATGTATTGAAGGTGAGCTGACTAGGTACCGATCCGACAGCAGAAATAGTGACGAGGTTGGCAACAACCGGTACGTTACTAAGGGAGTCGTTGGCTAACACGGTATTGATAGCTACTCCCCCACTTGCACCATTTTGTTGTGGACTCACATCGTTATTTGCGACAATCCGAGCATTTTTCACCAGTACAGTCACTGTTGCTGTTGCACATAGACTTGGTGAACCTTGATCACATACTTGGTATTGAAAGGTATTGGTTCCAGTAAATGCGGGTGAAGGAGTGTAGGTAATTGTGCCGTTCGCCTGAACTTGGACCGTACCATTGGCTGGATTGGAAATGATGGTCGGATTATTTAGGGGAAGACCTTCCGGATCCGAATCATTAAGCCGAACATTGATATTGACAGGTGTATTGGCAAACGTCTCCGCATTATCATTCTGAGCCAAAGGAGGGCAGTTTATAATGGTGACACGCACTGGAATTCCGGCATCAGAATAACAATTTAAACTTGAAGAGAAATAGGCCGGATAATACAAACCGTTGGAAACAGCAGCCGGATTGGCAATTCGGTTGGCATTGGTTGCTGGGAAACCACTATGCCATGTTAGAACTGTACCACTAGGCAAATTGGTTGTCGTAAAAGCGGAAGTTAAATTGGCAGTTAGCGTAGGACAAATATTGTTAACGACAGTTGGAACCGAGAAAATACCCGAGCCACCGACTAGGTCCAATGATGCACCTGAATTAACAGGAATATCCGTCAAACCAATTAGATCCATAGACGAGGTAACATCGGAATGGAAAATCACGATACCGAAAAAAGTAGTACCAGCAGAGATACCCAAATCTTGCATCGTTAAAAAAGTCCCTTTCACTTCCTCGGCTGCTACATTACCACTTGGACGTTGCAAGGCATCGGTACTATTTTTTTGAACAACGGTTGATTTGAAATTAATACCCGTATTAGACCAATTGCTTGTATTTGAAAAAGTTTTTAATGCGCCTAAGGTTTTGACGTTACCAAATACGTCCAATTCGGTGATGGCGGCATATTTAAATGTATCATCGCCACCTCTCTCAAGGAGTAGAAATCCTTCTGTGGTGGTATTTTTTACCGTAAAACCTTTGTTTAAAATTAGGTCTAAGCGTTCCACGTTGCTGGTACCTGTAGTAACATTGGTATTGGTGAACAGGTTTTCGGCTCCACGGTTGACGATATAGCTATTTAGGGCAGATTCATAGGAAGTCACCACATTGGATGATAAGTAAAGCGGAGTGCCTGAAGCTACCACAGTAGCAGGGGCTGCAGCCGTTGGACTTTCGAAAAACAAAGCCGTCCGCTGGGGATCCACCACCACTGGATTGGGGCGACGTTTCACTGTCACTTGATCAAACGGACTGGAGGCGCGAGGTAGCCGAACAAAGGTTTGTCCGCCCAATACAAATTCATTGACCGTCCGGTTCAGACCTGCCGTAGAAGCACCAGCCTCACCGTAGCGAACAGTGTAGGAGTTGGCCGAAGGGAAAGTCGTCGTACCAAAACCAGAAATGGAATTATTAACAGTGGATGTGGCGGCTGAAGACGTTGCCGAATAGCTTGTTGGGCCTTGTTGCCCAGACGCACTACCTATGAAAAGCATCCCTCCCAACCAGGTTAACCCTAGGAATTTATAGGTAAACTTTTTCATTTTTTAATTTTTATTAAGTTGGGGAGAATTCACACTTTGGGCAGGGCAACAAACCTCGGTTACAGCGGTTACGACCGTTGATGTTGGGCTGTAACAATTGCCAACTGAATCAAAGAATGCGGCATAATAAGTTCCGGCAGCTACAGCAGCGGGATTGGCTACTCGGTTGGCATTTGTCGGTGTAGCGCCGGTGTGCCAGGTAACAATTGCACCGGCTGGGACATTACATGGAACACGTGTGGTTAAATTCACGAGTTCGGTTGGACAAGCATTTAACGCAGTAATCGGCACACTGCCACGAGGCGTCACCACCACAAAGTTGGCATTGTTGTTTGGATTGGTATCCGTTTCACCACTTGTAACTTCGGTCACGTTGGTCCAATAACCTGAGCAATTTACAAATGCCCGGATTGTCATGGTTGCTGAAGCGCCTGCAGCTAAAGAAGGGATTGTCCAAGTCGGACTGTTCCAAGTTCCGGTAGCGGGCGTTGCATCGATTAGGGTTAAACCCGTGGGCATGGCATCCAACACTTGAACGTTGGTTCCAGGTACTGGCCCAATGTTTTGTGTGGTGAGGGTAAAGGTAATAACCTCACCAACCGCGGGAGTTACTTTCGATACGGCTTTCGATACGATTAAATCAGGACACCCACGAATACCTGAGGTATTGGTTTCCTTTTCGATTCCCCACCCCCAGGTGTTGATCACCCGGTTATTTCCGAAATCATCACACTGGATCAAGTTCACATCGTTGTTGTTGCTGGTGGATGCATTGAATACAGCTGGAGCAGGAATCGATTGAGAGAGGTTACCATCTCCATTCCACGCGTGGGCAGGTGTAATCGTTCCAATGATCGAATTGTTTAATCCGACACCAGTTAAGTTATTGGCATTGTCTCCTGACGGACCACAAGAGGTTCCAATATTGGAAATTTGACTATCGTCCCAATAAATTCGACGATTAGACTGTGGGACAGGGGCGATTGTCTCTAATAAAATACCACCTTTGTTATGTTCTGGGTCATACAAGGGAAGGTTAAATCGGCCTTGTAAGAAAGTTAATTTTAAATTTAGATTGGTATTGGCTACGACATCGACCCCTTGGCCGTTTTTCCCATTCCATGGTAATTTATTTGGGCCCGCCTCCATATCGAAACCTTCCAATAAAACGTCGGTGGTATTAGGTTGGAAACCGTCTACGCCATTCAAATCAAGAAGCAGTCGAACGTCCCCTCGGGCTGGCAAGTTAAAATTGACTAGAAAGGGGGCATCACACCCTTCAAAAAGCGGGACACCGAAGGTAGGCGGAGCCGGCTCTGCTGAAACGGGATACAACGTATTGTCCGGGGTATCCAGAAAAATTCGGAAACCACCGGGTAAAGAAGGTGAAGTAAGCGAGTTACGAGAACGGCGATCCACTCGCCGATCCCCGGTATTTTGTGTTCCATAATCGTTGATGGCCACATCATAGGCAATGGGTTGAAAACCTTCAGCAAAGGAAATACGCAAAAGTACCCGGTCTGAAGTATAAGCAATAAAAGATGGAGAAGCAGATGCCAAAGCGTAATTTCTAAAATTGGTAGGCGTTACGGCAATAAGTCCCCATTTGGAGCAAAAAACTCGCCCATTTTGAACTGTAAAGGGGGATGTCCGTCTGGCCACTGTAAAATCAAATAACCCTGCTAAAGCTCTACCCCCGTTAAGAGGAGACGAATCTGTAGTGGATACACCCACCCAATATTCAATCCAGTGCTCTCCATTCACCGTTGGGTTAAACGTAATGGGTGTATAGCCAGCCGATACACTTCCTCCGACATTCGGGCCGGCCACTGCTTGGTTATACGATGAAATAACCCCATTTCCTGTGGTTGTCCAAAGAGTAGGACCTGCTACAACTTGACCCGCTGGGTTCAAAATACGATACCAGACTTGACCCGCAGAAGAAGCAGCTGGTGCAGATGGATTGTTGGTTCCTTCTTGATTTCGCCAATCGAAACCAAAATAGAATGATTCTGTAGTGAAATCTTTGATGTTAAAATACACCCGATTATCGATCGGGGCATTGAAAAAGGAGCCCGAGTTGATATCAGGTGCCGAGAACAAGGCTGAAATTTGTGAAGATGAAGGCGAAACTTGCTTTGTACCTACCCCAAACACCAAATTCGGCAAAAAGAAAGTAAACAAAATCCCCGTCAAGCACTTGGAACACCAAGTGACTACATATTGAATTGATCTATTTTTCACGATGATAATGTCAGATGGAGGTTAAAAAAATGCTGGACTAACATCACCGGCCCGGCATACGTTCGGTGTGTTCGAAGCTGTGTTGTTATTGGTATTTGGATCGGGCTGAATCGCTGTAGCGGTAGCCGAAAACTGATAGGCATTGGTCGGATTTAAAACACCTGTGATGGTCAATGTGACCACTTGAGCATTATTCATTGTCCCAACACTCCACAATCCAGTGGTTTTATTGTATTTACCGCTGGTTGTCGATGCACTAATAAAAGTGATACCTGCCGGCAATAAAGCCGTAACCTCTGTACCAAATGCCTGGTTTGGGCCACCATTTGTCAGGGTAATCGTAAAGGTAACTGACTTACCAACCGTAGTTTGTCCGCTAGGTCCAGCCATGGTGAGCTGAAGGTCGGTTTGAGGAGAAACCCAACTCACGATGATTCGGCCCGATGCTCCGCGACCGGCCAAGGTTTGGCTAAGCAAGCCTTCTGCTCCTTTTCCACCGCCACCGCCACCGGGTGCTACACCATTGGCACCATTGCCAAGATTATCTCCGCCCTTGCCTCCGTTTCCAGTTCCAGTACCTCCGTTACCGCCCGTGTTTCCACTTCCGTTTGCACCATTTCCACCCGTTGTGGTTGTGGTAGCAGATCCGCCGCCACCACCGCCTGAACCGGCGAGTAACCCAAGTAACGATTGGTCTCTGTTTCCACCTGTTCCGCCCGCGATACGAGAGGTCCCCACGCTGGCATCGATGGAACCGCCGGCACCTCCGTTATTGGTGCCACCTGTCCCGCCTGCTGCGACGACATTATTAGCTCCAAATATGGAGGCCTGCCCTGATTGGCCTGGGTTGGATGTGGCTACACCACCTGCACCAACTGTTAAATTTATGACTTGGCCTGGTGTTACCGTGACAACCCCAGAGGCATATGCCCCGCCGCCGCCGCCGCCAGTACTTTGTGTACCATCGCCTCGGCCACCACCGCCACCTCCCCATGCTTGCACTGTTAGCTGAGTCACCTGCGGAGGAACCGTAAACGTGAAAGTGCCAGGGGTTGAAAATGTTTGAGTTGCCGTCTGAGCCACAACAAGATTGGGCGTGATGACGACAAGGGCCAACAAGAAGAAATTTCGAATCAAATGCATGCGCTCCGCCAAATCCAATAACCCATTGAAAAGATCATTGGCCACGCCTTGAATCCCAAGTGGAGAATCAGTAAGCGTATTTTTTACATTTGGGGTCGCAGAAAGTAAAGTTACCTTCATACGTTTTTTTAATTTTTGCGGCAAATGGAGGGTATCTGTCGCGATGTTTTAGAATAGTTTGTATCGACGGGTATCGATCTATCCTTCTTTATTTGAGACAAATGTAGTTTGACCACCATTTATGTTCCAATACGCTCCCTTTGTATTCCAATCAATTACGTACCTTTACCAATAAACAGCATTTTTTTGAAAGGTTTATTTTAGTTTTCATCATGCCTTTTGTAGCTTTCGAATAATTTAATTGCATTTTCGTGCTGTTACTTTAACCAAGCGAGTCTTACGCTATATATACTTAAATGGTGGTTTATTTACCTAACTCAAAAAAGGATTTCTTTTGGTGAAAGCATTACCTTGTATTGTTATTGATGATGAAGTTATAGCCATCGAAATCATTCGTCGCTATATTGAAGAGGCCCCGGAACTTGAGTTTTTGGGTGGATTTACCAATCCGGAAACGGGCTTGGATTACCTAAAGGATCACCCTGAAATTCAGCTCGTTTTCCTAGACATCCACATGCCTTTTATCTCGGGAATTGATTTGGTAACTAGCTTCCCGACACAAACTTTGGTCGTGTTTACCACGTCTTCTTCAGAACACGCCATTCAAGCGCATGACTTAGACGTGGTAGATTATTTGTTAAAACCTTTTAATCGCCAACGATTTCAGTTATCGTTGAATAAAGTACTCCGCCGAGCCGCCGAGAGACCTTCGGCCGATGTACCGATGGGCACGACGTTGGAGGTAAAATCCAACCACCGAACTCGAAAATTCCAAAGTCAACAAATCATTTTCTTGGAAAGCTTTGGAGAATATGTCCATTTCCATTTGAAAGAGGAAGTAATTCCGACTTTGGGTGCTTTAAAAGAGTATGAGGAAGCCTTAATGCCCTATGATTTCCTCCGAATTCACAAGTCATTTATTGTTTCGGTTGAACATATACGTTCCTATACCTCTAAAAGCATTGTACTATCCAATGGAGACGAATTACCCATTGGCCGAACGTTCAAGCCAAAAGTGATGGCAAGATTGGATTTGTTGTAAAGGTTTAGTTTGACATTTTCTGGGTTTTGGGGTATATTCCGTTTTTATACGCCTACCCTCTATGAAAAGAAGAACCTTCCTAGCCACTAGCCTTTTTTTAGGAGGTTCTGGCTACTGGGCCTATCAAAAAGCCAATCAATTCCGCTTGGGAAGTTACCGACCAACTGTTCAGCCAGATGGTGTTTGGAAAAACTGGTCTGGAAGTCAATCCTGCCGACCCACCACCTGGATAACACCTCAATCGTCCAACGAACTGCAATCTTGGTTAAAGTCCAGTTCCCAACCGGTTCGGGTGGTGGGTGGTGGCCATTCATTTAGCCCTTTGATTCCCACCCCAGATGCGCTCATCTCCTTGGAAAATTTTCAGGGAATCCAAGAGATAAACGCCAAAGAACAGTGGGTGGTGGTTCGAGCTGGCACCTCACTAGCTGATTTGACTCATGCTTTATTCCAACACGGTTTTGCACTCGAAAACCAAGGCGACATTAACCATCAAACTGTAGCGGGTGCTATTTCTACGTCCACCCACGGAACCGGTGCCAAACTTACTTCATTAGGCGCCATGGTACTGGATTTTGACCTACTTACTGCCAATGGTGAGCAACTTTCAGGCAAAGATTGGGTTGAGGCAGGCGCTGTAAGTCTGGGACTTTTAGGCATCATGACTCAAATCAAATTGAAAATTGTACCAAGCTACCGGCTATTCGAAAAAATAACACCAACTCCCACCTTGGAGGCGCTGGCTCAATTTGAATCATTGGTTCAAACCAACCGCCATGCCGAGCTCTTCCTATTTTTTCATGGAAATACTTGTTTGGTAAAAACCCTACAACCCACCAACAAACCCAGTACCCCCCAAAACTCCCCTCTTCTTTCCGATGATTTTCTACTGAGCTTGGGTTTATCTTTATCGGGTTCCAAAGGCCAACGAAGCCCTCAAATATTGGAATCCATGGAGTCGGTTTTGGAGGAAAGTAGCCGTATTGGGGAAGCATACCAGATTTTCCCCAGCCCCCGGGAGGTCCGCTTTAACGAGATGGAATATCAAATTCCCCTTCCCCAAGGCCTTCAAGCATTGAAATCACTTTGGGAATTAGGACGGGCAGAAAAGTGGCCCATCTTTTTCCCAATGGAAGTTCGAGTCGTGGCAGCCGATTCCTACTGGCTTTCTCCTTTTTACCAACAGCCCAGCCTGTCCATCTCGGTACATCAAGCAGCGCATTTGGATTACGCACCTTATTTCAAAAAAGCACATACGGTCCTCTCCCACTTTGGTGGCCGGCCTCATTGGGGGAAATTATCGTTTTATTCTCCCAAAGATCAAATTAAATTGTACCCCAAATGGGCTGATTTTCAAACGCTTAAAATGGAATTGGATCCAACGCATCGCTTCACAAATTCGTATTTTAAACCATTTTTCTCATGAAAAGGCGTACTTGGTTGGGTATGGCCCTCGGGGGACTCGGATTGTATTCCGTTTGGCGGTCCAATCGCCGTGGAAAAACACATGACCCCCGGTTTCAGAATTACCAAAAAATTTTACAAGAAGCCCAACTTTTCACTCCCTGCGTGGTGGTGGATTTGGATATATTGGACCAAAATATACGCCAGGCACAAAATCATCTCTCCTCCCAGTTGGCTTTTCGGGTTGTCGTTAAATCCCTTCCTTTTCATGGCCTGTATCACTATGTCGCCCAAAAAATGGGGACAAATCGATTCATGGTGTTTCATGGCCCGAACATCCAGGAGGTGATCCAAACTTCGGCGGATCAATCTTCCTCTATTCTCTTGGGCAAACCAATGCCGGTAGCTGAGGCCCACCGATTTTATCGGGACAATGCCCCGGATCATGCCATTCAATGGTTGATTGATTCCCCTTCTCGTTTAAAAGAGTACCATGAGTTAGCCCTCCAAAAACAATTGAAACTACAGATCAATTTAGAGATTGATGTGGGACTTCACCGTGGGGGATTCATCCAAGACCGGGATTGGCACAATGCTTTGCAATTTCTACCAACATCCTCCTTACAAGTGGAAGGCTTGATGGGGTATGACGCCCACGTCCCGAAGGTTCCTGGCAGTATGGAGCATGCATTTGAGTCCATGGCGGTTCAATATCGGAGGATGAAATCAGATCTAATGGCTAGTCAACCCTCTAAGCAAGATTGGACTTTCAATGGAGGCGGGAGCCCAACACTGACCCTCCACCGATCACCCAATACCCCCATCAATGATGTAAGTGCGGGATCTTTTGCGCTATTACCCGCTGATTTTGATATTCCAACACTGGCAGGCTATCAACCCAGTGCTTTTATTGCCGCCCCTGTTCTGAAGGTTCTGTCGGGAAGCCAAATTCCGGGGATCGAGGGTTTATCCTCGGCGTGGCCCGTGGTGGATCCAGCCCGAGAACGTACTGCTTTTTTATACGGTGGGGCTTGGGAGGGATCAGTTTACTCCCCTTCAGGAGTTGAATCCAATGGCTTGTACGGCCAAAGTACGAATCAAATGATGTACAATTTTTCGCAGGAAGTTGAACTCACGCCTGGGGATTTTTTGTTTTTCCGTCCAAATCAAAGCGAACGCACCCTGGCCCTGTTTGAAAACGCCGTGGGTATTCGCAAAGGTAAAATTGAGTTCATTTGGAGCCAAATTCGATAGAGGTTACGAATTTCTTAGTTTCTCCAAAACAGGCTTGACTTTGTCGAGTGTCAGCGGTTTAACTAAATACCGGTCCAGTAACTGATGCTGACTTGCTCGGTCACGGTCAGATCGATCCGTTGAGCTGGTGATGATGTACAGAGGGATATCTTTCAATAGATCCAAGTCTTTTGCCTCATCCAAAAACTGCCAACCATCCCAGATTGGCATATTGAGGTCCAGTAAGATAAGATCCGGCATGATTTTCCCCTCTTGACGAAGTTGGACTAAAAAATCAAAAATCTTTTTCCCATTCTCAAAAATCAAGACTTCATTCACCATGCCTGTCATGCCCAATACCTTTTGGGCAATAAATGCATGGACGGGATCGTCCTCGACCAAACACACTTGTTTAATTTTTTCCATTGGGTAAATATACTTTAAATATACTTCCTACACCTACTTGACTTTCCACTTCAATTTTTCCGCCTAAAGCTTCTACTTGGTTCTTGGTGATAAATAACCCTACACCTTTAGAATCATGATGATCATGGAATGTTTTGTACATACCAAATAATTTATTTCCAAACCGCTCCAAGTCGATGCCCAAACCATTATCTTCGAACGCGACGACCACAAATTCATCCTCTTCGTAGGCATTAATCCGAACAAAACCTGTCGAATCTGGACTACGGTACTTAATGCCATTGGTAATAAAATTGAAAACAATGCTATCCAAATACGCCGGAATCGCCCGTACTTTCAAGTCATCTGCTACCTGATTGATGAGTTCGACTTGCGACTGATTGGCCAAGGGAATTAGGGTATCGATACTTCGTTTCACCACATCATCTAGAGCTAAACTCATCAGATTTTGGGCATCAAAAAAATGAGCGTCTACTACTTCTGAAAGGTGGGAAATCGTCTCCATTAAATTATTGGATCCTTTCAAAAGGTGGTCAAAAGTCTCATTGTCTTGAATGGTTTCAAAATCATGTAGTAGCAGGTCCAGCAGCATCGTGATACCCGACGCATGCGAACGAAGATTATGGGAAACAATATGGGCGAAATTCCGAAGGCGGGCATTCTGATCCTGGGTAATCTTGAGCAATTGATTGATTTCCTTTTCAGCCTTTTTGATATGGCTGATGTCGCTGGCGATTCCTAAAAATCCTTGGCAAACACCTTCCTCGTAAATGGCTGATATATTGAGCTGAGCCACGAACTGACTTCCGTCTTTCCGCACAAAAACCCGCTGGCTTCGTTCTGGGGTTCCCAGGACTACATCCATCATGTACTCATGAAAGGTGGTGGGCCATTTTCCATACTTAGCAAAAAAATCTTGGGCACGGTCTTCGATTTCCTCAGGGGCATGAAATAAGGCTGGGGTATGGGTATGAAGAATTTCAGATCCTGAATAACCCAAAAGTTTTTCGGCACCCCGGTTGAAAAGCAATATTCGGCCGTCCAAATCAGTCTCAACAATCCCAACATCCACACTGGCATCTAATACGTTTTGCAATCGTTTAAGTGAATCCGCCAACTGCTGTTGTGTTTTCCTCCATTCTGAAATATCCACAAACTGAGCAATAAAGAACAGCAAGTTCCCGTGTTGATCCCGAACTGCCGAAAGGGCTAATATGACATGCAGGTAAAATTTGTTTTTATCGGCATATTTTTTTGTTCCTTGAAAAAAATCACGTTGTTGAGCTGCAAATTCATCAAAAATTTGGAGGCAATGCGGTAGATCATCAGGATGAGTTAACTGAGGCAATGATAAAGTTTCATATTCCGATGGCGTGTATCCAAATAAATGCTCAAGCGTTCGGTTCATGCGTATCCACTTTCCTTCTGCATCCAAAAGGGCCATGCCCGTACCGGCATTTTCAAAGGTTCCTCGGAACATCTGCTCTGAAATTCGCAATTGTTCTTCGAAATTCTTTTTTTGTGTGATGTCTTCACTCGACATAAACAGGCCACCCACCTGTCCTTGGCCATTGTACCAAGGTTTAATTTCCCAACGTATCCAGACTTGTTCACCGCTTTCCCGAATCCAAAGGTCCTCTTCGCATTTTTCGGTAGTCCCCTGCATACAACGGTTGTGAATTTCCCGCCAATGGGCTGGGATGTCGGGAAATATCTCATAATGAGACCTTCCCAAGACCTCCTGCAGTTCCAACTTATAATCAGAAATCCACCGTTCAGAAATCGCTAGGTACTTCATTTCTCGATCTACCATGACAATGGCCGCTGGAGATTGCCCTATGAAGATACTCATTTGCTCCATGGAGTTCTTACGGGCTGTAATATCCTGATGAGTCCCAAACATGACCAATGGACGATCCTGTCTATCCCAACTAAAGACTTTTCCACGATCATTGACCCACACCCACTGGCCATTTTTATGCCGAATCCTCAACTCAAGCTCGTAATACTCAAGCTCTTTTTTAAAACATTTGTCTATAAGCTCATTCGATTTCGCTAGATCCTCTGGATGAACTAGCTGCTCCCATGTCTGCACATTGGTAGAACCTAACTCTTCCAGAGTGTACCCGATCATCTCCGCCCATTGTTGGCTGTAATGCCGTTCTCCTGTTTTTATGTTCCATTCCCAGGTTCCCAGATTGGTGCCTACAATGGCATTTTCAAAAAAGTTTTTGGTCTTTTGGAGTTCTTCGTATTGGGTTTGTTGGGTATGAATGTCTTGGAAAGTACCATAAACTCGAATGGTTTTACCATCGACAACTTCGGGAATCCCAATTAACTTAACCCAACAAGGTTGCCCTGTGGCCTGAATAATTCGGAATACTCCATCAAACTTTTCCCCTGTGGCAATCGCACGTTCGAGCAAAAACTGAATCCGCTCTCGGTGCTCTCCCTCCTCATAATAGAAAATAGCTTGTTCTAAACGGGGTTCAAAAGAAGAGGATTCCCCGTGAATTTCTTTGGTAATATCGCTCCAATAAAGAGATTCGTTCACTAGATCAACTTCCCAATACCCAATTTTGGCTTGTTCGTTGCACGTACCTAAGAATATTTCTCGCTGTTTGAGCTCCGATACATCAATGAAAGCAGCGATCACCCGAATGTCATTTCCGTTTTCGTCCCTCAACACCCTACCTCGGCATTTGAGCCATTTCGTCCGACCCAATCGATGACGGAAACGGAAAACCTCATTGAATTCTTTTTCTTGAAGTTTATTGGATAACATAGACTCGAGTTTCAAACGGTCCTCTCTAACTAAATGTGACCGCCAAACCGAGGTTCCAGAAGGAATTGAGGTGGATGCATCATAGCCTAAAACTTGCCAAAACTTGGCATTAACCCACTCACCCTCCGGATTCTGCAAATCCCAATACCATATCCCATCTAATGCGGATTCCTGCAAAAAATCAAATATAGTCGGATCACTCGCTACTCGCGCATACAAATCATTTTTGAGGTAATCCATTCAAATAAGGAAATTAGAGGGACATTTCACGGTAAAAAACCGATATTGTACTACGAAATTATAAATATTTTTTTATTTTAAATCCGAAATTTCGTAATGTTTCTTTCAAATATAAAAAAAATCTCCAATTATATACAATTGGAGATTTTTTATATTATCACCTTACCGGACGACAGAGAAGCGTTTCACTTTAAATCCGTGGTTGGTTTGGATGCGCAAAAGGTAATTTCCCGTTGGCAAGAAAGAGAGGTTCCAGGAATAATCAAGTGTTTTATTTTGGGGTGTTACGTCCCGTTTTCCTTGGCGTCTGCCTTGGGCATCTAAAATTTCAAGAATGACATTTTTGGAATCATCCGAGATGGGAGCCTGAACACGAAGTACATCTTGAACAGGATTGGGTGAAAGCGTCAGGATGGTGGTTGGATCGGGTTCAACCGACGTGGGCTTGGGTGCTACCGACTGAATCCGAAGATTATCGATCGTCCAACCCCAACCTTTTACGAATTGATCGGAAAATAAACGAAACCGAATCAATACATCCTCCCCGGAGGCGAAATTCGAGCCCGTCAACGAAATACTCCTCGGTTTGTATAGCGCAGGTGTAGGGACACCTTCTGAAAAAGGGGCATCTCCGGAACCAAATTTGTTGAATTCAGCCAACCAAGTACGATCGGCGCGACTATCATAGCCATCGGCAAAAGGAACCCAGGTAGCCCCCCCATTGCTGGAACCTTCCACAACGACATAATCCCAGAATTCATCTGAACCGAATGCTGCACCTGTTTCTCCCGGTTCTACCAAGACCACTTCATCAAAAGTCATCACCGCCGAGTCCGCAGGTGACTTCAAACTAATGGGGATGCGAAGTAAGGCCAACTGGTTGGCCGAAAATGGAATTGCAACACCTCCATCTAGTGGCGACAATGCTCCCAATCCATTCGGATACCCCCCATTCGTATACAAAGAGCCATTACTTAAACCCGGGGCTGTACCGATGGTAAAGCCTAATAAAGCGAAATCAGATGCTGTCGAGGCATCATTAAAGTTAGTAACATAGGCGGGTTGTGGTCCCGACTTCAAATCGGTAGCGATGAATTCATAAAATGTAGGCGTGGGAGTCGCATTCAAACTAGGACTCGTGTAGGTAGTGGGTACTGTGGTGGTATTTCCGGTTTTGTCGCGGGCCACTATTTGAAAACGCACCCGATCACCCGAGGCTAGGTTCTTGAATACTTCTGGTGCAATGTATTGAAAGCGATCTTGGCTACCTAATGAAAACCGAATATCATCCACTGCTGGATTAAACCTCCGCATCGCAACCGGCGACTGTGGAGTTCCATTCACCTGGTAATTTAAGGTAACCGAGGCCACCCCGTCTTCAAAATTATCAATTACGATGGCCGAAGCATCCAAAGTACTGCCAGCTGGAACCAAGTCTGGGGCGCTAGTGATGACTTCCGGACTTGCATTATCAGCAGCTCCCACCTCAAACTGCCAAATGAAATTAGGTGCACTGGGGGGACTTGTCACTGTCTTTTTGAAATTATCTTGAACTGAAAAATAATAGGTTACCACAGCCCGATTATTTGGTATGGGAATTCGGGCCGTATAGGTATTTCCTGAAACAAATGTCAATGGCAATTCGGTAAAACTTCCGTTGTTCGTAAACGTGTAAAACAACTTGGCAGACCCGGGTACCAGAGTTGTATCCGACAAGATATTCACTTGAACATCAACAAACGGTTGCGCCGGAAAATCCCCAAGATTCTCATGAACAATCGAGCTACTTGCCCACCCCATGTCTTTAAACATATTGACAACAATTGGCCCGGGATTCAAATTGACTTCACGGATCGCGGCTGTGGAGGTCATCAACGAATTGACATCTCCGGAACCAAAGGTGGCATCATCTAAATGGGATATACTTGAGCCACTAGAATAAACCGTTGGGGCAAATAATTTAACCGGGGAGTTTCCATTGACGGAATTTGCCAAGGGAGCCGAGAAAAATAGATTATTGGTTGTCAATTGGGTTCTCAATTGCGTGGATGGATTCCGAAATAGGCTTGTATCCGTTAAAGATTGCTTTTCACCGTTTTCAAGAAATTTATCGAAAACAAACGGGAGAGTTGTTCCATATCCATATTGGCCTTGAGTACCCGACACTTCCATGGACGCCACGAATCCAAGGCCATGGCAGAGTTCATGAAGAACGACCGAGGTAAGATCGAATTGATTGGGGCCGGGCAATCCATTAGGCCCAAAAAACCAGTTTACCTCACTCGAAAAACGGCAAACGTTATCATATTCATTGGGAGAATTCAAATCCTTTCCGGCTAATTTTTCAGCCAAAGCGATAGGATACCAAGTAAAGGGCTTGAGAGCGCCCGGGAAATTTCGATTAAAATCTCCCGCTGTAGCTGAACCCAATACATTTCGGCCCAAGGGTTGCCACAAAGCTAAAACTCGAATGGGAACGGTGGATTTCAATGTCTCGGCCCAAATATCCACTGCCTTCTGAAACGCCGCCCGAGCATTATTGGGGAAATCAACATATTCCACGATAAAATTAGCCCGATTGGTCTGAGCCACCCGGGCATTCGACGAATTCGATAAGGCTGCCTCAATCGAAAAAGGCATCGGAACATAGGTATTGACATCCGTATAATCCGCCGGACAAATAATGGGCTGCCCCTTTTTGGTTTCCATCTTGCCCGGGAAAGGAACCTGCGCATGCAGACTGCACCAAGCAAAAGACAATAATGTCAATAAAATTCGTTTCATGCGTTGTGTCGTTGAGTTTACCATTCGAATTAGCTAGGGTATCCTAAAATTAAACCATTTTTTCAGGATTGCGGTTGTGAATTTGAGAATCTTATTTCACATTTGAAGCATAGATTCAGAAATCATAGCCAATTTCGAATAGTAATACGTTAAATTCAGGTAATTTGTATGTTGACCCCGGAGGAAATATTGAAAAAAAATTGGGGTTACTCCTCCTTCCGGCCCTTGCAGAGGGAGATTGTTCAGTCAGCCCTGGATCGAAGAGACACCCTTGCTCTGCTTCCAACCGGGGGTGGAAAATCGATTTGTTTTCAAGTTCCTGCTCTCATGCTCGGCGGTGTTTGCTTGGTAATCACACCGCTCATTGCCCTGATGAAGGATCAAGTAGAACAGCTAAAAAAAAGAGAGATTCGGGCCGCCGCTCTGTATGCGGGGTTATCTCCAACTGAAATCGATTACACCTTGGATCGTTGCATTTATGGTGATCTACAATTTTTGTACATTTCTCCCGAGCGACTCCTGACCGACCTACTTCGGGTACGGGCAAAACAAATGAAAATTGGTTTGGTGGCTGTTGACGAAGCCCATTGTATTTCGCAATGGGGTCACGACTTTCGCCCCCCCTATCTACGAATTCATGAGTTTCGGGCCGAAGTTTGCCCTGATACGCCCATTCTTGCCGTTACGGCTACGGCCACAGATGCTGTTCGAGAAGATATCATCGAGCACTTAAAGCTTCAAAATCCACAAATCTTCGTTCAAAGTTTTGCTCGCCCAAACCTTGTATATGCTGCAGCTGAGGTGGCTAATAAAGAACGTAAACTCTTGGATATCCTTCAAAAAACGCAAGGATCGGGTATTGTTTATGCACGAACAAGGAAAAGGACAGTCGAAGTGGCTCAGTTTTTACAGAAACAAGGGCACTCGGCCGAATTTTACCATGCGGGTCTTCCCACACAAGAACGCTTTGCCCGGCAACAGCGCTGGATCAACAACCAAACGCGCTGGATGGTAGCTACCAACGCCTTTGGAATGGGCATCGATAAACCGGATGTTCGGGTGGTCGTGCACATGGACTTTCCTGATTCCCTTGAAAACTATTACCAGGAATCAGGTCGAGCCGGGCGTGATGAGAAAACCGCCTATGGAATCTGTTTGTATCAACCGCAGGATATTGAGCAAGCTCGACGACAGATTGAGCAAAAGTACCCGGATGTCGCCACTCTTCGCCACCTGTACCAATGTTTATCCAACTATTTCAAGTTAGCCCTGGGTAGCGAACCTTTCGCCCCTTTTGATTTTGACCTTGGTGAATTTTGCTCAATCTATGGGCTCACTCCGCACACTACCCATTTTGCCTTGAAATTACTGGAGGAGTTTGGATTTATTACGTTGAGCGACGCCTATTACAGTCCGTCAAAACTTAGCTTTTTAATGTCCACCTCCGAGCTTTATGATCTCCAACTACGGTCGGCCAATATGGAAAAATTTACCAAGTGTCTGTTACGGCTCTACGGTGGGGAATTGATGGGAAACTACGTTCGCATATCGGAAAATGCCATCGCCCAAGCTTTTTATTTGGATGCTCCGGAGGTGGAAAAATGGCTTGAAAGACTACATGAATCTGGGCTTGTGGATTATCAAAAACAAAAATTTAAACCACAACTAACCTTCCTAACAGCCAGGCAGGATGCCGATCGATTACCGATTGATTCCCAGTGGATACAGCAGCGTAAAGAAAAAGAATCCAATACCTTGGAATCGGTCGTCAGCTATTTAACCGACGACCATGCCTGCCGTATGCAGTACATTCAACACTATTTTGATGAACCACAAGCTCCCATTTGTGGAAAGTGCGATCGGTGTCGTCAGCGCGCGAGTACTGGAGATCGTGCGGCCCACTATCGAACCAAGCTGTTGGAAGTATTGCCATGTACGGTAGACGAACTGGTACAATCCCCATTTTTTACCGATAAAGGACTTTTACGGCAAGTTCTGGATACCATGATGGCTGAGGATGTCGTTTATTTTAGTAAATTAGGATTTTTACAAACCCGTTCACCTCGATAACTTGTGGATAATCGAGAGGATGTCCGGTGTTTGTCGTACTTTTGTTCCCAAATCGTTCACAAACCTAAAGCAGGTAAGTGCTCATGCGACAACAAGAAAAAGAGGCTTTACAGCTCAAAATACAGACATTAGAAAAAGAAATAACCCACCAAATTCAGGACTGGCGTTCGCTTGGCCAGCGGGCCCTTTGGATTGGGGGAGGCTTGGCGGCGGTATACTTACTGGTACGATCGCTTCCAATCACCCCAGATAACGAAGAAAGTAGCCTGGAAAATCCTGAGATAGAAACCCAGGAAGAAACGTCTATTGTGTGGTCGGTCGCTCAAGGGTTGGCCACCTCCCTACTTTTAGCAGCTGCCAAAGAGGCTCTAATTCATTTGATCGACAAACTCCCTCCCGACCATGATGCTTGACACACTCAAGATTTCTTTTCAGACACTCAGGCAAACTCAAAAAAAAGGCTTGATTGTCCTATTGGATCCTGATGCCACAGATCGGACATCGTTCCCCCTCCTGTTAGAACTATGCCAAAAAAATCAAATCTTTGCATTTTTAATCGGAGGAAGTCATCTCATCGCAGACGATACTCAGTGGCTATTGCAACACATTAAACCGACTGGAATACCAACCTTAATTTTTCCGCATTCAAGCGTTCATTTACAAGCCGGTGCGGACGGTTTTTTGTTGTTATCTTTACTTTCAGGTCGAAATCCAGATTATTTAATTGGTCATCAAGTAACCATTGCGCCATTTTTAAAAAAATCGGAGATGGAGGTACTTTCCACCTCCTATATTCTGGTTGGGGATGACCACCACACCACCGCGGCCTACATGAGCCAGACACAACCCATCCCCTCGACTAAACCAAAAATTGTAACCAGTACGGCCCTTGCCGGAGAACTGATGGGCCATCACCTGACCTATTTGGATGCTGGGAGCGGAGCACAGCAACCGGTCCCGGGGGAAGCGATCCGGATGGTTCGAGAGCAGGTTTCATTGCCTTTGCTGGTGGGTGGTGGACTCAATAGTCCGATTAAAATTTTCAATGCCTTGCAACATGGCGCCGATGCCGTTGTGATCGGGAATGCCATTGAACAAAATCCATCCTTTTTAGGAGAAGCCGCTGAGGTAATCCGACAATTTAACTTGAAGAAATATTGGGCCAATTAACCTATCCCATCGCTTTTTTAGGCTTAGGAAGCAATGTGGGAGATCGTTCCTACTATTTGAATTCAGCCGTAGAACGTATCACCCAATGGGGTATCCTCCTTCATCAATCTGATTGGATCGAAACCCCCGCTTGGGGAAATACCGATCAACACGATTTTTTGAATGGAGTCATTGCCCTACAACCCCAAGTTGGGCCGTGGAAATTGATGCAAGAAGTTTTAGCCATTGAAACAGAATTTGGACGAAAACGTGAAATAAAATGGGGACCTCGAACGTTGGACATAGACATTCTTGCCTTTGGGGACTGGCAAGTCCACAGTTTAGACCTAACCCTACCCCATCCCTTTTGCACTGTCCGTGATTTTGTACTAAAACCATGGGCTCAAATTGCCCCCGACTTTAGGTTACATGGAAAAACCATTCGGGAATGGGAAAAACTCAACTTATTGACCTCATGAAATTATTTTTTTTGCTTCTCCTCTCCACGATATCCTGTTTGGCCCAACAACCCCTGGTGTTGGAAATCCAAGGGACCACTGCTTCCAAAGGAAAAGTATTCATACGAATTCAAGATGAAAAAGAGGACATCCTAAAGGAAGGTGCCTTTCCGTCAGAAAAAGGCGTAACACCGATCAAGTGGACCATTCCCAAGCGATCAAAAATTGCTATTTGGGCGTTTCAAGACCTCAACCAAAATGGAGAATTAGATAAAAATGCCTTAGGTATTCCAACAGAGCCTTGGGGGATTTCGGGAGGGAAGAGACCGAGCCTCCGCCCTCCGTTACTTCGGGAGATGTGGGTTGATCCGGCCCAGCAGCCCATTGCTATTTCAATTCGCTAAACAGCAACAGGCGCTTTAATTCCAGGGTGAGGATCATAGCCAATCAAGTGGATATCGTCAAAAGAAAAATCCAAGATATCCAGAATCTCCGGATTCAACCGCAATGTCGGTAATGGCCTAATGTCACGACCCAGCTGTTTATTTACCTGTTCCAAATGGTTCGAATACAGGTGGGTATCACCACCCGTCCAAACGAATTCACCAACTTTAAGCCCACAAACATGAGCCACCATGTGGGTTAATAAGGCGTAAGAAGCAATATTAAAGGGGACACCTAAAAATACATCTGCACTTCGTTGATACAACTGGCAAGATAAAGCCCCATTAGCCACATAAAATTGAAACAACGCATGACAAGGCATTAGGGCCATTTGATCAATTTCCCCGACATTCCAAGCCGAAACAAGGATTCGGCGAGAATCTGGATTGTGTTTAATTTGGTTGACTGCCTCATGGATTTGATCGATCACCCGACCATCTCGGGTTTCCCAAGAGCGCCATTGTTTTCCATAGACGGGACCTAAGTTGCCTTCGGCATCAGCCCATTCGTCCCAAATGGATACTCCGTTTTGCTTCAAGTATTGGATATTGGTATCACCCCGCAAAAACCACAGAAGTTCATAAACTACTGACTTCCAATGGATCTTCTTGGTGGTGACCAACGGAAACCCTTCTTGCAAATTAAACCGCATTTGGTGCCCAAAAACCGAAAGGGTCCCGGTGCCAGTTCGATCGGTTTTTTCTGCCCCGTTTTGTAGGATATGCTGTAAAAGTTCGTGATATACTTGCATAGGATTTAGGAAAGAACCTCAAAAGAGGATGTGATTTCAGCAGAGGATTGCAATTGCGCAGTGGCCGAACAATATTTCTCCATCGATAATTGGATGGCTTTATCTACTTTAGAAGCTTCTACTGCTCCTTTGACAAGGAAGTGTACATGAATTTTACGAAAAGGCGACATTTCGGTGCCCTCTATTTTGACTCGATCTCCGGTTACCCGAATCTCCAAATCGTCTACGATTTGACGTTGCTTTTTCAGAATCAACAGCACATCGATGGCTGTACACCCACCCAAGCCCATCAGCAACATTTCCATTGGCCGAGCTCCTGCATTGACACCGCCAATCTCTGGATTGGCATCCATGTGGTTGGCAACTCCTGAAACACCCATCGCTTCAAAATGAAACGCATCATTTATTCTCTTGATCGTAACTTCCATTATTTCACGGATTTTAAAAATGCAAATTTACAAACTTTTCAACCGCCACGACCTAAAAATTAAAACCAATCAAAAACCCACCTTTAACTTCATCTGACCCAATTCACCATTTTTTTTGATTTTTTCCCAATTTTCAACATTCATTTTTGACGTTTTTTTCATTTTCATATTGTATTATTCAAATATGAAAAGGGATTAATTTTATATTTTGACAAAATTTTATTCTGTTATTTAATTTTTGACAAAATTTTATTGGATGGATTTGGATGTTTACCAATTTAAATTATACATTTGTGAAAGAAAACCAACTATTGTTATGAGAAACGATATTGATAAAGAAACCTATCGGTGGTTATTTTCCATCATCCTCTTTTTTGCCATTTCTTTGGGTTTAATCAATGTGTATCTTTATTCAGGTCAAACCCTGTTTACAGAGAAAACATTGAAGTTTGCCAGTTCCGTTTTCTTTCTTCTCATCGGTGTAGGATTATGGATTCGTTTGGAATATTTAAAGATTTATTTGCACGAACGTTATGCTTCTCGTAAATTGCCAATGTGGACGTCAGCTGTTGTGGCGGTATTTGCAGCTTTCTGGCGTTTATTTTGATCGTCTATATTAACCTAAACATACAAAAGCCGGATCTCGCAAGAGTCCGGCTTTTCCTTTTAGCGAACATATTTATCTTTTTGCCATTGCCCTTTCCATTGCAATTGGCCATCGGCGCTCCAAAGTTCACCATAGCCGTCTCGAACATCTGATTTCCAATCTCCCCGGTATTTTTCACCTGAGGCAAATGTGTAAATGCCAAACCCTGTACGCTCACCTTCGACATAATTCCCTTCGTAGGTATCCCCATTTTTCCAAGTATAAAGGCCTTGACCATGCCGAGCGTTCTCCGACCAATACCCTCGGTAGACGCCACCACCTTCATAAAACCCTACTCCATAACCATGGGCTTTACCATTTTTAACCTGACCAAAATACGATACCTTTAAACCTTTTCTATTTATAAATTCGATCGACATCGGCTCATTCTCGTGCATCTCCACTAAGGCCTTTTTTAGTTCTTGCTCTTGCCGGGATAACTTAGCCAGCTCTTCTTGTAATGCTTCCCGGTAGGCTCTGGCCGCAGCCGATTCCATCGCATAATTGGAAGAATATTTTGTTAACGAGTCAATTTGACGACCATAATACTGCAAACGCCATTCTTTCTCTTTCAATAACTTTTCTTGAATTTGGTATAATTCCCGCCAATCCTGACTCATAGGGTCACCGTAGGCGCCTACTTCTTGCCGTACCAAACTTTGGCGAAACATGGTCATTAAGTTTTGTCGGATCGAATCCGAGGTTACTTGAGAAAGAGCCGGATAAAATGAGTTCAAATCCCCCTTGCTCAAAGCTCGGACGGCCTGATTCATCCATTTTACTTGTTCCACCTCCTGGTGATGTAATCCTTGTAAAAACTCAATTTGTTGTTTTGTACGCAGAAAAAAGGCCAAGGAAGTCACCAAACAAAGGCCGATAATGCTCCAATAGATACGTTGTTTTTTCATATACGATTAATATCCTAAGTTGATAGGGGGAAGTTTTTGCATGGTTTTTCGGAAATCTAGTCCGATCATGGCATTGATCCGAATAATATGGCTTGTTCGGTACTCAAATCCTGAAGGTCGTTGCCCTAGCGTCCACATGTGACCAGCAAAAAGAGTTATATTAGGATTGACCACATACCCTATCCCATTGTAGGTTCGGAAATCTTCAAATGGATTTTTGACAATGGACCTTCCGGAATGCATGAAAATCTCGGCACTTGGGGATACAAAAAGTGTACCCGGCTCAATCTTTTTCTTATTCAGTGGGATATAAGCAAAAAACTTGTAGCGGTATCGATTGGTATATTCCAAAGGAGACTCAACCAAATTGTCCCGCTTCCAACGATGTTCAAATCGGAATTGATGATAGAGCTTCACCCGCCCCATGGCGGGCAACGAAAATAACCACTGGTGCCAAATTCTAGGCTCTAGTGTCACGCGCTCAAACCTGGGATCCTCTTTGTCGGGTGTATAATTAAAAACCAAGGTAGGGCCTACCACCACCTCAAAATTTGGATTCACAAAAAAGTTAATCCCCGCTCGATTGTACACTTGTCGGATACGTCCAGTAAATGAATTGATGTTTTCTAGATTGTTTCGGGTACGGTAATGATGTTCGCCGTAATACCCGATTTTTGAAGAAAACTTCCCTTTCAAATAAACCCCATACCAAATTCCTGTCTCACCTAATGTCGTCTCCGTTTGACCGAGCACAGGTAGAGAAAACACAATTGAAAGGAAAAAATAAAGTCTTAACATGTTGTTGGATTAACTTACAAAATAGCCATAGGCAATGAAATAACGCATTTAAAGCCTTTTTCGTACATCAGTAGGTCCAGTTGCCTTAAATCGTACCAAAGGTTCTTGAAAAAACAAAAAGTCAGGACACTGCCCTGACCTTTGTGGTTACACCAATATGAATCAAGCTGAAATTGATTCCAAACTTTAAGGACGTGCCACCCACTGGTGGGTCCTGATATCATACATCAATCGTTCGTCCGGCCATTCGATGTAATGACGCATCTGAACGAGAGGATCAATCGATCTATTTTTTGACAATTCTCTCCAAACAAACCGTCCTCTGGACCGTGCTTCTTCGGGAGTTAATCGAGGCGAATTAAACGCTTCATCAAAGTTTTTTATTTTCATGGTTTCGGGATCGAAAGATAGGTAACCACCCACGGCTCGCCTGGACTTAGGATCATTTCCAACAGGTCGAAGGATCAAATAATACCCACTTGTATCAGAAACAGCTTCGTATGCATCCCACTGAAACAACGATGTTCGTCCTTGATAAAATGCAGCGAACTGAGGCAAAAATCGGGTGGATGGTGTGGCCCCGGGGGCCAGACGATCCATATAAGTCACTATTTGACCCATCAAGAGGGCTTGTTGATCTTCGGTAAAATGCCGTGACGGGTCTTCTTTGGCAGTACACCCCCAGACCAAAAGGGTGACGAGTATATATTTTTTCATGTGCCTGTTTCTATTGGTGTAAAATGGAGTATGGAGGAACACCCCATACTCCATTTGATATGTTTTAACGGTAATTTGTTACCGCAGGATTAAAGTTTGTCCAAGTACGAGTCCAGTCGTTGCTTGAGTCAAAAGCTCCGATGTATGGAACTTGCGTCAATCCTGATGGCACCGTTACAGCGCCTGTCAACAAGGATCCATTAGCCGCCAAGGTAAATCCTGAACCTGCTAAAACAGAAGCGTTGTTCAATCCCGTTCCGGCTAAGGTTGTCAAGATCCGGTTACCAGGCTGTGCACTGAACCAAGCAGTTGGTGTTTGTGAACCAATTTGGTAGGGCTCAGGTGTGGTGGCCGTATTGACATTCCGTACGGCAAAACCACGGGGATTTTGAGTGGTTCCTTGTCCGAATCCATCGGTTCCAAATCCTTCGATACCCGCAACAACCACACCGCGTAAAATAAGATCTCCGTTGGCTGCATTAGCTAAGGTACGACCCGAGTTACCTGGATCGATGTAGATTCCGTTCGGATAACCTGTTACGACTGTATTGTAGATCTTGATCCGTGTATTGCGGCGTAAGTGCATTCCATTTTGGAATTGCAAGCTGATCGGTGTTTCGCTTCTTTCTTTAGGACCCACGACGGTGATGTTCGCGAAGTTAGGGGCTGTGAAGGGCTCAGACGTGGTACCCTGACCATCGTTGTCCACCTCAAATCCGTTGGAACCTGACTGATCCGCCAAAGAGGCTGCACGTACTGATAATCCGAACTGCACATTACCAGTGTATCCGTTATCCACATCAAAGTCATCATCCAATCCACGGAAAGCCACTAGGTTTTTGGCATCCACTGTTCCTCCAAACCACTCAAATGAATCATCCAAGCCGAATGTTGCCTGCAAGAATTCCAATCGAGTTCCTTTTCCTACGGAACCAAACGTAAATGTATTGACCTCTTGGTTCGGATTGATGGGTACCCCAGCATATTCTACCCGAACGTAACGAAGAGAACCTGAATTGTCATTATCATCAGTTCCACCATGGAATGCACCATATTGACCTTCCAATTCGGCTACGCCACCTGGGTTATTATTGCGTGCACGACCACATATTACTAATCCACCCCAATCACCTGGCTCACGCTCGCCTGGAGCACGCTCGGAGGTGAAAACGATTGGACGATCGGCTGTACCCTCAGCGATGATCCGGCTACCGCGCTGAATGATCAATGTACCTTTTGTAGCACGCTCACCGATGATCACAGTGCCTGGTTCGATGGTTAATACACCCGTTTGGGTGATGGATGTTCCTGCCACGTTTTCATCACGGCCTACACGAACAAAACCTTTTAATCTGTAAATTTTATCAGCCGTCCAACGGACATTTCCAGACAATGTACCTTCTACGGTTACGATTTCTTTGGCAGGAAGTGCCGATACCGTGACTGTAAATGTAGCTACTGATGAAGTCTGACCTTCGTTATCGGTCGCTTGCAAAATGAAAGTAACCACACTACCCACAGGAAGATTCTCAACGCGGTAGTCGTAAGTATAGTCGAGTGTGACCTCCCCGGTAAGGTTCCGGGTATCAACGGGCTGGCCGTTTTTCAAGAGCACTACACTTTTCAATCCGGCAGGCGCATTGATGGAAGCAGCAATTTTAACAGTACTAGCTACCGTAGCCGATGCCGATGAGGTGGGTAGGGTGATGGTTGGAGCTGGAAGTGGTTCATCCTCCTGACATGATGTCAAGAACAACGAAGCTGCCAAAAATCCGACATACGCTACACTTTTGAAACGGGTAAACATACGTTTTTTGTTTAATTGAAAAATTTAAAATAAGCGATAAGAAAGTCCTAAAGAATATTGACGCCCAGGAAGGAAGGATGCGTTGATCTGGTCACGGCTGGTTTGGAATTTCCCATCTCCGTTGGCATCTTGCATCAATAAATTTTGGTTGTTTAATAGGTCTTGAACTCCTCCTTTCAACTGGAATTTCTTTCCAATGCTTTTGGCGAAGGTAATGTCCAAAACATTCCGGGGCATTTCGTACAGGTCAGGGTAGAATTCAAATCCGATAGCAAAAATCCGGCGACCAACGACATTGTATAGCACATTGACTTGGAAATCTTTTTTCGGATCGTTGTAAGTCAAACCTGCATTAATGATGTAGGGTGACTGTCCTTGAAGCGGGCGATCATCCGATTGGCCGACGGCCTGGGCACCCAAATCCACCCGGCTATAAATAAACGCGGCATTGAACAATAGAGAGAGTTTGTTGGTGAAAGTAGAATTGAAAACACCATCTAGGTCTTTCTTCACCTCAAGCTCAACTCCGGTACTATAGGCGCGTTCACCATTGCGATACGTGAAGGTTTTGGCTCCGCCCGAACCAGCACCAGGTTCAACAAAAGTCTCGATCGAGTTGGAGAATTTCTTATAGAAATAGGCAAAACTGATCAACTGAGAAGGACTAGGATAAAACTCGTACCGGACATCAAAATTATGGATGTTGGCAGGCTTCAGGTTGGGATTTCCTTTGTAAACAAAATTATAATCGAAATCAAAAAAGGCAAAGGGAGCCGTTTCTCTAAATTCAGGCCGGTTGATCGTTTCTCCGTAAGCGGCCCGAACCAACGATTTCTCAGAGAAATTATAGGTGGCGTTTACGCTTGGAAGTACACTCAAAATCGGGAAGGAAATCGAAACCGGGCCTCCTCCAATGAAGGCACTTTGCATGGCTTGGGTATTGTCCTCCACCCGAACACCCGTGATCAGGTTCAATTTTTGCGTGATAGGCAAATTCACCTTTCCGTAATACGCAAACTGTTTGTTTTGAGCCCGGTAGGAATCCGACGGGTTGGTTTGTTCGTCAATCTTGATACCCGTCGTACTGTTGATATTGGAAGTTTGGAATAATTGATCGATCGTACCTAGAACTAAAGCTTGGTTAAAATTGAAGGAGCTTGAACGTACGTATCCAATATTTCGTGCGTCGAACGTCCGTTGTTTATCTTCCCAGAAGAATCCGACTTTCGCCTCTGCTTCTCGATCTTGAATGAATTTAAACTTTTGATTCACACTCACGTTGGCCATGTGAGCTGTTTCATTCATAAAGGAATTGAAACGACCGAGGAAGAAAGCTTGCGCAGCTCCGGTAGGAATGTATAGAGTTGTCTCCCCGTTGTTTACGTCCGAACGGTAGCGACGGTAATCGGGTTGATCACGGAAAGATGTATTAAATCCATAAACCCATTCCAGTGTTGTTTTTTTCTCGTTGAAATCATGCTTACCCATCAACTGTCCGGTATAAATTCCACGGTATACCTGATCAAACGAATGATCGTTAACTCCACGGTTTTGTTCGATGTGGCGGCCACCCCGATCAACATACCGCGAGTTGCTCATTTGATTGAATAGATTTTTAAAATCAATGCTATGATTCTCATTAAAACGAACTGACCAGTTGTGTAGAATACCTACTCGAATATTTTGACTGTACTGGGCATCTTCAAATTGAAAGATGGGGGATAATACATCGCCATCTGTCGCATCAAAATCAGCCCGATTGACCATGAAGTTGGTGCGGCTATTGGAATAGTTCACTGTTGTAATATTACCAATTTTCAAATCTCCGCGATCGATCACATAATTTCCAGTTAGAGAAAAACGTTGGTCTGGCATCGCTTTGATGGGGCTCGCCACCCAGTTGTTTCTCAACTGACGACCAACTTCACTTAATCGATCCGGATTATTGGCCACCTCATTGATGCTGCTAGGAAAAGAGGAAGGTAAACTTTGGTATTTATTATTAAAACCTGTCCAGTAGTTAGGGCCCATGTCACCTTGATAAAAGTCGCGGAAGGTGGTTCCCTCACGAGCGGTCAGGCTGTAAGAGAATTCCAACGAGTTTTCACTTGGGATGTTCTTGGTAAAAATTTTCACCACTCCACCGGCAAATTCTCCGGGAAGTTCCGCATCGGGTGATTTGAAAATCAAGAGACGATCAATTTGAGAAGAAGGGATTACATCAAAAGAGAAGGACTTCACATCGGTCTCCATGGAGGGGGTAAACACATTGTGCAGCATAACATTATTGTACCGCTGATTCAAACCCCGAATAATTAAAAAACGGTCTCCCGTGATGGTCACGCCTGGGATGCGCTTGGCGACCTGAGCGGCGTCTCGGTCCAGTGAACGGCCGATTTGTTGGGAAGAAATACCGTTTACGACCATCTGTGCGGCTTTGATTTCAGAAATCACCGAAACCTCAGAACCCGTGATGCGCTTGGCAATGACTTTCACTTCCTCGAGGGTCGCATTATCCTCTATCAACAGCGCATTGATCTCGGTCACTTGAGATGTCTCTACACGTACTTTTTCAAGTTTTTTGGTCTGATAAGAAATGTAGGTAATCACTACATTATAAGTACCGGCAGGAACCTTGTTTATCGTGAAAAACCCAGATAAGTCGGTAATTGCACCCAAGGAAGTACCCTCGACGGCAACCGTTGCACCGATTAACTCCTCATTGGTCTTGGCATCTTTAATATACCCTCGGATAGTTCCCGATTGAGCAAAAATTTGTGTGCTAAAAAGCAGCGTGAGCGAAAGAATCTTGTAGAACTTGTTCATTATTGGTTGGTCTAATCACGGTGCAAAACTACCCTCCCAATGTTACCTCAATGTTATGCCAATGTTATAGAATCGTAGAGTGGAATTTAATGATTTGTTGATCTTTCGACCTAGTCGGCTTGCATTGAAAACGTGTATTTTTGGTCAAAAAACATACGATGGGACTACGCGAAGAACGTATTTTGGAAGAAGAATGGCAGGAAGAGGAATCTGGCCTAGACGATACCGAGGAATCAGAATATGGGGACGATTGGCAAGAGGCCTAAAAAATTATCGTACCTTGCAGGACTATATTGAAAAATCACTGCATGAGTTTTGAATCTTTAGGATTGCATCCTGCCCTCTTACAAGCATTAGCTGAAGAAAACTACCAACAACCTACCCCCATACAAGAAAAAGCCATTCCTGTTATTTGTCAAGGAAAAGACCTATTGGGTTGTGCACAAACGGGAACTGGCAAGACAGCCGCCTTTGCCTTGCCCATATTGCAACGGTTATTGGAACATAGTCCATCCCGGTCCAACTATCCTCGTGCGGTCATCATCACGCCTACTCGGGAGCTTGCCATTCAAATCGGGGATAGTTTTAAAACCTATGGGCGCCATACTGCCATTCAGACTTCCGTCATTTTTGGTGGAGTGAAAGCGGCTAAACAAATGGCTAGTTTGAAGGGGCGTGTCGATGTGCTCGTGGCTACGCCAGGTCGATTCCTAGATTTATTCGGGCAAGGTTATATCCGATTAAATCAACTTCAAGTGTTTGTTTTGGATGAGGCCGACAGGATGTTGGATATGGGATTTATACACGATATCAAGCGGATCATTCAACTCTTACCCGCTGAACGACAAAATCTGTTTTTTTCAGCCACCATGCCGCCTGCCATCACAAAGCTAGCACAAAACCTATTGGTAAAGCCAGTGCGCGTGGAAGTAACCCCGGTCTCTAGTACGGCTGAAACAATTCAGCAACAGGTTTACTGGGTGGATAAATCGGATAAAATGGCGCTATTGCTTTCGGTATTGTCCAATCCAGCATGGAACCCTGTTTTGGTATTTACCCGAACAAAACACGGGGCAGATAAAGTCACCAAACAATTGGAAAAAAAGGGGATTCGGTCGGCCGCCATCCATGGAAACAAATCCCAAAATAATCGACAACGCGCTTTGGAGGATTTCAAGTCGGGGCAAATTCGGGTTTTGGTCGCTACCGATATTGCGGCCCGTGGCATAGACATCGACAACCTTCAATATGTCATTAATTTTGAAGTTCCCGAGGTCGCAGAAACCTATGTTCACCGAATTGGCCGAAGTGGCCGTGCCGGAAATTTAGGCAGAGCTGTTACGTTCTGTATGCCCGAGGAGAAAGCGGATTGGCTTCAGATCGAGCGTTTGATTAAACAAAAAATCGAGGCCTCCACTTGGAAAGCCCCGACTGTATAAATTTCATCTGGTGGATGTGGCCCTTAGGTCAACATCCATCGGAACAGTAAAAAGAAAATAGCCGATAGCAAGATCGAAACTGGCAAGGTTAAAACCCAAGCAATGGCGATGTTTCGAATGGTACCTGCTTGCAAGTTTTTCACCCCTTTACTAGCCACCATGGTTCCAGCAATACCGGAAGACAAGGTGTGCGTTGTACTAACGGGCAATCCACCCAAAGAAGCCATACCAATAGTTGCAGCAGCCACCAGCTCGGCCGATGCCCCTTGTGCGTAAGTTAGGTGAGACTTTCCAATCTTCTCCCCTACAGTCACAACAATCCGTTTCCAACCGATCATGGTACCCAGACCTAAGGAAAGCGAGATCAAAAGTACAACCCAAAAAGGTGCATAATCTGTAAACGCGCGAATACCTTTTTCCTCTTTGGTGGCCAACTTCTCCAACATGATTTTATCGGCTTCACTTAGATTGATGGATTCATTGGAGATCAGTTTTTTCACATTGTTGGAAATTAAGAGGACATCCTTCCGAATTTCCAAATTATCAGTATCACTGAACTTAGCTTTTCCCGACAAGTCCTTCAGTAGAGCAGTACGCTCAAGGGTTTGATTCACCCGCTCAATATCCACTTTCGCCAGATAAGTTGTATCGATTTTTTGAATGGCTTCTTCAATTCGGACGATATCCGGGCGTAATTGTCCCAAATCGCTGTTGGGGTTAATGGCAAAATAAGCAGGTAGAATACCAATCAAAATCAGCATCATCAAGCCAATTCCTTTTTGCCCGTCATTCCGGCCATGAAAGAAGCTGACTAAAGTACACGTGACCACCAATGTCCAGCGGATCCAAGGTGGAGGCATTTGATTTTTCTTGGGTTCCGACGTGATTTGCTGCCGAATCTCCTTACTTACAGACCACCGGATGACAAACATAAGAATAATCGCTAGGGAAAAACCGATCAACGGAGCCAAAAACAAGCCCGTGAAAACGCTTTTGGCTTTATCCCAGTTGATGGCTGCAATCCCCATTTGGTTGTCGGGAAGTAACGCATAACCGAGCCCCACACCCAAGATCGCTCCGATTAGTGTATGCGAGCTCGAGGACGGCAAACCAAAATACCAAGTACCGAAGTTCCAGATAATGGCCGAGACGAGCAAGGCTAAAACCATGGCAATACTTTGGTAAACGTTTTGGTCAACCAGTAGCTCAACTGGCAGAAGATTCACGATGCTTAGCCCTACGCCTACTCCCCCGGTGATTACCCCAAGGAAGTTCATAATTCCCGACCAGATTACCGCCTGGGTGGGCTTTAGTGAATTGGTATAAATAACAGTAGCCACAGCATTGGCTGTGTCATGGAATCCATTGATAAATTCAAAAGCACACGCCGCGATAATGGCGATGCTCAGGAGAATAAAAATGTCGAATTCTAGTCCAAACATAAGATGTTGTTTTTTGATGAATCAGCGTTCATATTGGTGGGGCAAAGTTCTGACAAAATTCCTGTGTAGCCAATTTTTTATCTGGCTCTAATATTAAGTTAATGTTAATTCTTAGGCCGTTTCTTTGATCGCCAATTGACCACAGGCAGCGTCAATGTCTTTTCCTCGGCTACGCCGAACTTGCACATTCACTCCTTTTTCTTGTAAGAACCGAGCAAATTTGTCGATTGCTTGGGGATCGGCATTCACATACTTTGCTTCCGCAATGGGGTTGTACTCAATAATATTCACCTTGGAGGGCACTTTTTTAGTAAACTGCCAGAGCTCTTTTGCATCTTGCAAGGTATCATTAAATCCATGAAATACGATATACTCGAATGTAATTCGATTCTGAGTCTTTTTATAGAAATAGTGCAAAGCCTCCGCTAGATTGGCTAAGCTATTCGACTCGTTGATGGGCATGATTTGGTTTCGTTTCTCATCATTGGCGGCATGCAGTGAGAGGGCTAGATTGAATTTCACTTCATCATCGCCCAGTTTTTTGATCATTTTGGCAATGCCGGCTGTGGAGACTGTGATTCGTTTGGGAGACCAATTCAACCCCTCGGGAGAGGTAATGTGGTCAATGGACTGCAATACGGCCGCATAATTCAAAAGTGGCTCCCCCATGCCCATGTACACAATATTGGTGAGAGGCGCCTGGTAATGTTCTTCAGCTTGCTTTTTAATCAATACCACTTGATCATAAATTTCAGCCGCCTCCAAATTTCGAGCCCGATCCATGTAACCCGTCGCACAAAACTTGCAAGTCAAGGAGCAACCCACCTGAGAGGAAACACATGCTGTCATTCGATCGTCGGTGGGAATGAGCACTCCCTCCACCAAATGGCCATCGTGTAGGCGAAATCCTGACTTGATGGTTCGGTCAGCACTTACTTGCTGGCTATCCACTCGAACAGCCCGGAGTTCGAAGTGGTCTTTTAAAATTTGGCGGGTGGTGAGCGATAAATTGGTCATCTCATCGAAGGAGGTGGCCGATTTTCTCCACAACCATTCCATGATTTGTTTACCACGAAACGCCTTTTCTCCTTGGGCCACCAAAAAGGACTGTAGGTCTGTTAAGGAGATTTTTCGTATATCTTTTTTTGTAGAATTCACTTTCCTGAAATTTCAACAAAATTCCACAAAAAAAGGCACATACCCAAAATCCCTCCTTTGAATCGATATTATTTATAAACCATCCTACCTAGGATTGCGTTTTTCAAAGAAAACGGTAACTTAAAGGATTGAAAAGAAATGTGACCATGGTGCGAGTGGTACTTTGTTGGCTTTTTTGCACTTCCCTAGCCTTTGCCCAAACGGAAAAGCCGTTTGGTTTCCACTTTACATCAAAAGGTCAGAAAATAGCCCGAATCCCGATTGATGTACAAGCCAACTTGGTGATCTTAAAAGTTACCATCGATCAGTCGGATACTTTGCAATTTATATTGGACACTGGCGTGAGCTCGACGATCATCACAGATCCAAAAATTGCGGATAAAATCGGCTTTCAGTATGTACGGACCGTGCAGGTTTCAGGTGCTGGTGAGGAGGATCCCATCGAAGCACGCGTTTCCATTGGCCATACTTTACGAATTGGAGACATTCGAGCTTTTAAACAAAACTTAGTGGTTCTGAACGAAGATGTCCTTCATTTATCGGAATTCATGGGTGTCCCGATTCATGGTATTTTTGGTTATGACTTATTTTCACAATTTGTGGTGACCATCGACTACGATGCCAAAGAGTTGTATTTCCGAGATCCCAACTCATTTCGACCCAAAAATATCCATGGCACCCCCTACCCTCTCACCGTAACCCAAACCAAGCCCTTTACCGAAGCCGTCTCTCTGGCGACAGCGTCGGATGACCCACCCCAACGAGTTCGACTTGTGATCGATACGGGAGCTGGCCATGCCTTGCTGCTCAACCAAAAGTCGGCACCCTCATCTGTATCTCTACCCGAAAAGACCATCCGCTCCCACTTGGGGCGTGGATTAAGCGGAGAGATCAATGGTCACATTGGGCGTTTGCATACCTTTCAACTCGGCACGCTGAATGTCCAAAATATTTTGGCTTCTTTTCCCGATAGTACAGCCTTTGGAGATAAATTCCCTACATTGGAAAAGGATCGGCAAGGCAGTATTGGTGGTGAATTTTTGAGGCGATTCCGGGTGACATTCCATTACAAAGCTGGACAATTCTACCTCAAACCAATTCGAGCGAGATTTCGGGAGCCGTATGAGCATGATATGAGTGGGATGGAGATCCGGATTAAAGGTCAAGATCTAAAAACCGTTGTCATCCACCGGGTGATTGAACAATCACCTGCCTATTTAGCGGGGATTCGACCCGGTGACGAAATTATTTTTGTGAACAATCGAAAAATGGATCAAATGTCGATCACCGAATTGTATAAGTTATTATCCTCCAAGGAAGGCCGAGATATTGAACTTTTCCTTAAACGGGATCAAGAAGTGATTTTCGCATATTTTCAGTTACGGCGATTTATTTAATTACCACTTCACACCAATGGCGATCTGTCCACTGACTCGAACACCCGCCCGATACAGTAATTCATCTGTGGCGTTGGTCAGGTTAGAAGAATAATAGCCACTGGATTGATTGGGCGTTTTTTCAACATCCTCGGTTTTGGTCAACCACCGCAATCCAGCCCCCAACGACATATCAAAGTAAAGATGCTCAAATAGAGTATATTGAACACCCATAACTAGACTAGGTTTAACACTAAATAGACGGACATCCCCACGGTGAACAAAAGGACGGATGTCTGGCTGACCACTTTGATCAGGGAATAGGGTTTCGAAACCGCTTCGATCAAATGAATTGACCGAGTAATCAACCAGCAACGAGGGTGCCCAATACACTCCGCCACTACCGCGCGCATCGAGCCAAGTACCCTGATCCAAGCGTTTGAAAGTAGGTACATAAAAACGACGTTCCCATTGCATAAATCCACCTTGCCATTGATTGAAATTATCTAGGGTAGCATTATTCTGAAGGTAAGGATTAAAAAAAGTTTCTTCAGCGCGGCGATACCGGATGCCCACCAGAAGCGAGGTGCTTCGGGTCTGGGCGCGATTCATTTTTTCCACCCCAAACGACATGGCATTGGTGATCAAGGGAAGAGGATAGAACTTAAACAATGTCAGTGATTTAGGCTCGGTGGATTGCCCAAATGTAAAGGTAGAACAAACCAAGATCCCAAAGCAGACCCACGATCCCACCCATTTTTTCAGTATATTTGTCATGATTTAAATCGAAATTATCAACAAATGTAGACACTTCAATGCACATTTGGCTTGATTTAGATCATAAAATTATTTGCCACACCGTTTACCTAAAATGAAGCCGATTAAACTTTTAATTCTCCTTATTTCCTTTACTGTTAGCTATTATTTATATCACAAAAAATTACCCAATTGGGATGAGTTAAGCCATGCTGTTCAAGCGGAGTCCAATAGCGCTCTTCCCCAAAAAACCTTATGGCCTGATGCAGCGGGTACCAGTCAGATCATTACCCGAGCCAACTATGTAGCCGGATATTCCAAACAGCATCATCAATCCATTTGGACCTTTCATATCTTAAAAAACACCTATGTCCGGGGCGAGGCCAGCCGGCAAGGAAATCAATTTCAACCGGATCCTTTCATCAACGGTCGGTCACCATACCCCAGTGACTACAGCCGATCGGGATACGACCGAGGCCATATGGTTCCGGCTGGCGACTTTAAATGTTGTCAATCGTGGATGGACGAGACCTTCTACATGAGCAACGTAGCTCCTCACGAATCCGAATTCAACCGGGGTACCTGGGAACGTCTAGAATCCTTGATTCGGCAGTGGGTTCGGCGAGATAAAGAACTGTATGTAATAACGGGTTCGGTATTTGAAAAGAATCCAGAAAAGATTGGACGGAGCTTGAAAATCTCGGTACCTTCGCATGTGTACAAAATCTTAGTTTACAAACCAGATGATGTATCTCAGGCGCGAATGATTGCTTTTTTATTACCCAACCGAGAAACTGGAAACAGACGGTTCAGTCAATTCGTTGTTAGTGTCAAAGAACTAGAGCAAAAAACAGGAATTAACTTTTTTGCCAACATGCCCAAGGATTGGCAGTACAAACTTGAAAAGCAAAATCAATGGATCAACTGGGCCAACTAAATCAGCCAAAAGATGTCTTAGAGTATTTGGTACAGGAACTTCGAACTCTGGCTCGAAAGCACCCAGCGGAGGTAACCCCTTTGGTCGAGTATTTGGTTACGTTTCCGTTTCGGAAAGAGCTCTTCGATCAAGTTAACCAATGGGCCAAGGATCGAAAATTTGTGGCGCTGTTGTCGGAGATTGGAATGTCGGATCATGAGGGATTTTGGTCGGAGTTGAACGATAAAGTTTCATTTAAAATTCTACCCCCGATTGTTTCCAGTCAGGAATTTCTAGAAATCATTCGGCGATATTTTGATCAACCAACCGATTATTTATGGGTACAGCGTATTCCAAATGAAGCTTGGGCCCAGTTTGCTTCCATTGCTACACTTCCAAAACCTGTGTATCAAAACTTTGAAAAAGAGGTCCTCAACACACTCCATGTATTGGCTCATAAAGTGGCTGCTATTGGGATCGAACGGGAAGTTATTTCAAAATTACCTCATCTAGACGATCTGGATTCTCCTTTTCTTGCAGTAAGCCGTGAAATTACCGGATTTGTCGAATCCCGCATTTTTCAACAGAATCGGGAGGAAAGTGTCGATTACAAGCATATTCGGGTGATCATTGGGCAGTGTCAAACCCAAATCAATCAATTATACAAACACAAAGATCGATATGGCATTTCACTAAAAATGACATTGCTCATTCGAAAACTAGAGAAATACCTTTCCCGAATGAAACAACTATTGAGCTGGCTTGAAACCCAAGATAGCTCCGAGCGACTGGAGCGAACCATCCGGTTGTTCAAGGAAATGGTAGAGACCCAAAATACCCAGCAGTCGATTCGAAAATATTTGAGGGAAACCTTGCAATTTTTATCTTTTAAAATTGTTGAAAACACCTCCAAAACAGGTGAAAACTACATCGCCACCACACCCAAGGAATTCTGGATTTTATTTCGTAAAGCTCTAGGTGGTGGTGTGGTCGTGGCCTTTTTGTGTGTATTCAAAACGTTGATTTACTACCTACACCTACCCATTTTTTGGGAAGCTTTTTTCTATAGTCTTAATTATGCTATCGGCTTTGTTCTGATCCATCTTTTCTCCTTTACGCTTGCTACCAAACAACCGGCGATGACGGCCTCAACGATCGCTGCAACGTTAAGCGACGGGGGGCGCAACAAAGATTGGCTTCAAAACTCCACCAAGTTGCTCACCCGGCTCATCCGGAGCCAGTTTATTTCTCTCCTTGGCAATGCCATCATTGCATTTCCTGTTGCCTTTGGAATTTCATGGTTGGTTTTTGGAGTCAGTACATTCCACATTGCAACCGAGGCAAAAGCAATCAAAATGGTGGACGAGTTACACCCGATTTTCAGTCTAGCCCTCCCTCATGCCGCGATCGCTGGTATTTATTTGATGATTTCTGGCCTTATTTCGGGGTACTACGAAAATAAATGGATCTACGGAAATTGGCATATTCGGCTTAGTCAAAACCGCCGATTACAGCGCTTAATTTCACCTCCTAAATTAAAACGACTGGCTGAATTTTTAGACGTAAACGTAGGGGCACTCTCCGGAAATATTGCTTTAGGTTTCTTTTTAGGTTGTACCTCTGCCATTGGTTTTACTTTTGGCCTTCCTCTCGACATTCGGCATATTACTTTTGCCTCCGGAAACTTCGGTTTGGCCGCCGCCGGACAAGCGTTTCCGCAATCCGAGATCATTTGGTCTATTTTAGGGATTATCGGTATTGGCTTGGTCAATGTTTTGGTTAGCTTTGGCCTTTCACTTGTCATTGCCTTTAATTCGCGTGGTACCCGGTGGCCCGAGATCAAGGCCTTGATGGTGAGTCTAATTCGCCAGTTTTTTCAAAACGGTCACGCATTTATTTATCCAACGAGTCGCAAGAAATAAGCACCATGGCATTTTCCCTTTCATCCCAATATACTCCTACGGGAGATCAACCCCAAGCTATTGAACAACTCGTTCATGGAATTGAACGGGGCGATCGCTCCCAAGTATTGCTTGGGGTTACAGGATCTGGAAAAACGTTTACTATGGCCAACGTAATCGCCCAAGTAAACAAACCCACCCTTATTTTAAGCCATAATAAAACGTTGGCAGCTCAGTTGTACGGTGAATTCAAGCAATTTTTCCCGGACAACGCTGTCGAATATTTCATTTCCTACTACGATTACTATCAACCCGAGGCCTACATCGCCACGACCAATACCTACATCGAAAAAGACCTACAAATCAACCAAGAAATCGATAAATTACGATTATCCACGGTATCGTCTTTGATGTCCGGCCGGCAAGACGTGGTGGTTGTGGCCTCGGTTTCCTGTATTTATGGTGCCGGGAATCCCAATGAATTCAAGCAGAATTTAATTCCCATGCAGGTTGGTCAGCGGATTAGCCGAAATCAACTGTTGTACCGTTTTGTTGAAATTCTTTATTCGAGAACTGAAGTCGAGTTTTCTCGAGGAACGTTTCGGGTAAAGGGAGATACCGTTGATGTCTTTCCGGGCTACGCCGACTTTGCCTACCGAATCACATTTTGGGGAGATGAAATTGAAAGTCTCCAGCGTATTGATCCATTGACTGGTAAAAAACTAAGCCAAGAGAAGCAGATCGTCTTGTTTCCAGCCAATCTTTTCGTCACAGGAAAAGAAGTGATGTTTCAGGCCATGCAAGAAATTCAAGATGAAATGATGGCTCGGGTGAAATATTTTGAAAGCGAAGGCCGATTACTGGAGGCACAGCGAATTCAAGAACGAACCGAATTTGACCTGGAAATGATGCGCGAATTAGGTTATTGCTCGGGTATTGAAAACTATTCTCGTTTCTTTGACAAACGGAAGCCGGGAGACCGACCTTTTTGCTTATTGGATTATTTTCCAGAAAATTTTCTATTGGTCATCGACGAGAGCCATGTATCGGTGCCGCAGATTCGAGCCATGTGGGGAGGAGACCGGTCGCGAAAAGAATCGTTGGTTGACTATGGTTTCCGCTTGCCTTCGGCCTTGGACAACCGTCCTCTAACTTTTCAAGAATTTGAACAATTAACTCCTCAAACGGTATTTGTAAGCGCCACACCCGCCGATTATGAACTGAGACGGTCCGAAGGGGTGGTTGTGGAACAAATCATTCGACCTACCGGATTGCTCGACCCCGAAATTGAGGTAAGACCCACCCTAAATCAGATCGATGATTTGTTAGAAGAAATCAATGATCGGATCAAAAAACAAGAACGCGTATTGGTCACCACCTTAACCAAGCGGATGGCTGAAGAACTGAGTCGTTTTTTAGAAAAAGTAGGAATTAAGGGACGGTATATTCACTCGGAGGTCAAGACCATGGACCGGGTGGAAATCCTCCGGGAACTGCGCTTGGGTGTTTTTGATGTATTGGTGGGGGTCAATCTACTACGAGAGGGCCTTGATCTCCCGGAAGTGTCCCTTGTGGCCATTATGGATGCCGACAAAGAGGGCTTCTTGCGGGATATCCGATCGCTCATCCAAACCATCGGTCGGGCGGCACGGAATGAAAACGGGAAAGTCTTGATGTATGGGGATAAAATCACCCAGTCCATGGCCAAAGCCATCGATGAAACACGGCGCCGAAGAGAAATTCAAATGGCCTACAATGCAGCTCATGGCATTACACCAAAAACCATTCTGAAAAGCCGTGAGGCCATTATGGAACAAACTTCGGTGGCAGACTTCAAACCTTCGACTAAGGTCTATGTGGAACCTGAAGGAATCTCGATCGCTGCCGATCCTGTTTTGGCTTATTTATCGAAAGAACAACTTGAAAAGGTATACCAAGAAACCAAACAAAAAATGGAACGGGCGGCCAAGGAACTTGATTTCTTGGCGGCTGCACGCCTGCGAGATGAGTTGGCGCAGCTTCAAGCAAAATTAGAAACAGCCTAATCCCAATGACCTAAACGCGATGGTCATTTCGGTATTGGGTCGGACTCATTCCTTTCCTTTTCTTGAATGCCTTGTTGAAATATGAAATATCTTGAAAACCACTTTCAAAGGTAATTTCTTGAATAGACTTTTGGGAGGTTCGTAATTGCTGACAGGCGTGTTGAATTCTAAATTCCATCAATACCTCAATAAACGTTTTTTGTGTCATACTTTTAAAATAGCGACAAAAAGAGGTCACCGATAACCCCGCCACTTCAGCTACTTCAGCCAGAGTAATTTGATCTTGGTAATTTTGAATCAAAAACTGATAGATTCGATGAAAACGAATGGTTTCAGCAGGAGACGTCAAAGTGGGATGCCAATCGGAATCTATTGGAATCAGTTCGACCTGGGCTAGGTAATGCACGAAGGAAAGCCATTGGATTAATCGATCCCAGGAAGATGCTTGGACCAGCTCGAGTAATTTTTCATGTAAGGTGGGCCGATGGGCAGCTGGAATCACCCAACCGACATTCGGTCGTTGAAAGAGGTGTTGGATTTCCTGCATTTCAGGAGTTTGTAAGAATTTCCCTTCCCATAGAGACGCATCAAATTGAACAACCAAGGCTTCTACCTCCTCATGGGAGTCAGATGGCGTATTAATCCAACAATGGGGAAGATTGGGACCTAACCAAACCAAATCGCCGGCCTCAAAGGATTCGACCTGACGTCCCACATACCGCTGGCCTTGCCCTCGAATAATCCATGTCAACTCATACTCTGGATGAAAATGGTAAGGTGCATCAAATTGTGGCAGGCTAAATCGCCTCACCAATATAGAGGTAGAGGTGGGTGAAGGAATTCGCTCAAAAACCGCTTTCATTTTCTTATTTTTTCTAAATATTTCAAATAAAATGAAAGTTTAGATAAAATAAACCAAGAACTTGATAAAAATAACCACGAGAAGAAGTTTAAAATTAGGCAATTTTGTGAAGAACAAACTGTACACACGTTATGCATCTGTTGATCGATCAACCTTATACTTTGCCTCAAGAAGCCATTGATTTTTACCAAAAAAATCGATTTATCAAATTAAAACAGGTATTTGATGCCGAGACATTGGCTTATTATGGCGAGGCGATTTCGAAAAAAGTAGCCGAGCTCAATGCCCAGAGCAAACCATTGGAACAGCGAGACACCTACGGGAAGGCCTTCTTGCAAATTTTCAATTTATGGACACAAGATGACACTTGTCGGGAATTTGTATTGGGTAAAAGGCTTGGACAGATTGCGGCCGAGCTGATGCAAGTTGATGGGGTTCGAATGTACCATGACCAGGCACTTTTTAAGGAAGCGGGTGGTGGAATTACCCCATGGCATGCTGATCAATACTATTGGCCTTTGGAAACCGATAAGACTGTAACGGCCTGGATTCCCCTTCAAGAAGTTCCTTTGGAAATGGGCCCATTGGAATTTAGTGCCGGGAGTCATCGAATTGTGGAGGGGCGCGAACTGGCCATTAGTGACGACAGCGAAAAGAAAATAGCCGAGCGATTGCGCGTAACCGATTTTGAGCATGTCGTGGAACCCTACGAACTTGGGGAGGTTAGTTTTCATTCAGGTTGGGTGTTTCACCGAGCCGGCGCGAATCAAACGGATCAAATTCGAAAAGTCATGACAGTCATTTACATGGATGAGGACATGATCCTCAAAGAACCTGAGAATGAAAATCAGCGAAAAGATTGGGAGGTATGGTGCCCAGGTGCCCAAGTTGGTGAAGTGATCAATACGCACATCAATCCGGTAATTTATAGTAAAAAGTAAATAAAAAGGGGGGTGTTCATTGGAACACCCCCCTTTTTATTTTCGGGTCTTAAAAATTATTTTTTACCAACCGCTAAATCTGGGTTCAACAAATCATAGAACTGGTTCAAACGAGGCATCAAGATGATCCGCGTTCTCCGGTTTTGCTGACGTCCTTCTTTGGTGTCGTTACTCGCCAATGTATTGAATTCACCACGTCCAGCAGCAATCAATTTATTAGGATCTACACCATGGTCTTTTTGTAGGATACGAACTACCGATGTGGCACGTTTCACACTCAAATCCCAGTTGTCATCGATACAATCTGTATTGATGGAAACGTTATCCGTGTAACCTTCAATCATGACATCCAAATCTGGACGAGATTTGATGATTTGAGCGATTTTACCTAGCACCGCTTTAGCTTTGGGGGTCACACGGTAGCTACCTGAGTTGTACAACATGCGATCCGACAAGTTCACGAAAACAACTGTTTTGTCAACTTTAATATCCACGTCCTGATCTGCGATTCCTTCAGCCAATACACCTTTTAGGTTTACCGCCAAAGCCAAGTTGATAGAATCTGCTTTGTTCTTGGCCGCCATCAACATCGCGATATATTGATCTTTTTGCTCCAATTGAGCCAAGGTACGATCTACATTTTTTGAGGCAGTTTGTGTTAGAACAGTAAGGTTACCTACCTGCTCCATTTGCGTGTCACGAAGTTTTTTCAAATCTGCCACTTGAGAACGAAGATCCGTGATTTGCTCATCGCGAAGCTGCATAGCCGATTGGTTATTTTTGGCTAAGGCTTCTTTTTCTTGCTCACAAGAAACTAATTTATTCTTGAATTCATTGACAAGGTTGCCTCTCTTCTCTAGATCTGCATTAGCTACCTCGAGTTGTTTTTGAAGATCAACATACTTCTTCTTGGCAACACAGGAGGACATAGCCACACTCACCGACAAGCCTAGGGCAAGCATTTGGGTCAGCTTCATAAATAATAGATTTTAAGTTTAGTAAATCGTTTAAATTCTGCGCAAAAATAGGATTTAGAAACTTAAAATGCACTTAATATCAAATCTCTCATGTCAAAAAATGATAAATTATCGATAAAATGAATGAGTAAGCCCAAAAAAAATTTAATTTTTCTCAGAAATCAAGGGTTGTGATAATAACTTCCGAACCTGATCCAAAGGTAATTTTTCAACGAATCCCTCTGCAGATTTCATGGATTCCGCCGAAAACAGGGCATTCAAAATAGCTTCCTCTGTCGCTTCAATCGCGGCCAAAAACAAAGGAGAAATATGGTCATTGGAAAGGGGAGGTTGCTTTCGATCCGTTGAAAACGAAATAACGTAATCCCCGGAACCGTTGGAGGCAATACCGCCGGTCCGGGCCAGCCCTAGCATAGCCCGAGAGGCCAAACGCTCCAGTTGGCGCGCATCCAAAGGGGCATCGGTCGCTACGATGATCATACACGAGCCATCCGTCGGATCATTGAGGACATCGGAAAGAAAATACTTACCGAGCGCCTTGCCAATCGGATATCCCCCTATGAGCAGGGTCCCACCAAAATTGGCTTGAACCAAAACCCCGACTGTATAACCGCCTACCTTGGCTGGTAATCGCCGAGAGGACGTTCCGATCCCTCCTTTCCAACCAAAGGCAATGGTTCCTGTACCGGCTCCGACATTCCCTTGGGCAACCGGACCCGATCGGGCTGCATCGATCGCTCTAAAAACGTCTTGTTCTGTGATGGACATCGCCCGGATGTCATTTAATCCCCCGTCGTTTGTTTCGCCTACCACGGCATTGACCGACCGAACTTTTTCATTTCCCGACTGGGCCAATGTATATCGATTGACCGCTTGTATCGCCACAGGAACACTCAACGTATTGGTCAGAATGATCGGAGATTCAAGGGTACCCAACTCTCGGATCTGAGTACTACCCGCTAATTTTCCGAATCCATTGCCTACATAAACAGCAGCTGGTACTTTCTGCTGAAACAAGTTGCCTGCATGTGGCAATAGGGCCGTGACACCCGTACGGACCCTGTCTCCTTCGATTCGTGTGACATGCCCTACCAAGACACCTCCTACGTCGGTGATGGCATTTTGCGAGCCCGGTGGCAACACACCCAAAGATAATCCCCAAAGATCCCGTGGACCTTGAGCCCAAGTAGAAACGCTTATCAGTAAGCAGAGAAAAAGACGCATGCTTTTTTTGAATTGAAGTTACAGAATTTGAGAAAAAAAGCGTCCCACCTTTTTTTGGTGGGACGATTCATATGTTTCCGTAATCGGAGGAAGATTCATCAGGTATTATAAAACCAAAACGCTGTTTTGCTCAGAGGCAAAACCATTAGGAATCCATTTGTCGGCCTCCTCGTCGTTCAACCAAATTTGATCATCCACAACATAACGAAACTGCACCTCTTGTTCGGTAGGTAACTCGATGGTCGCTTTGAATTCCCCCGTTTTTTGCTTTTTCAAGACATGTGCCGAGGCATCCCACTGATTGAATTCGCCCACAACCGCTACTTTACTTGCGCCCTCTACCACACCAGCCGGTACTGCAAAAGTGACTTTACATAAAGGCTTTGATTTCAGAAATTGCTTTTTAATTGCCATACGTTCATTGATTGATTTGACACAACAAAGTAATATTATATTAAAGTCAATTCAATGAATATCAGTAAGTTATCTTTAAAAATTCTTTATAAAATGCAATGATTCGACCAAAAAAAACTATTTAATCTAACCGATTAATTCGAATCTTTTAAAAACTTAGCTGCATCTTTGGCAAAGTAGGTGAGTATAACGGAGGCACCAGCTCGTTTCATACTCAAAAGGACCTCCATCATCACTTTTTTCTCATCCACCCAACCTTTTTCCCCGGCTGCTTTGATCATGGCATATTCGCCAGACACATTGTACGCAGCGATGGGAATTGGAAAATGGGTGTGTAAGGTCTGAATGACATCCAAGTAACTTAAAGCAGGTTTAACCATCAGGAAGTCGGCCCCTTCCATCATATCCAACTCACCTTCTACTAAGGCTTCTTGTTGATTGGCCGGATTCATTTGGTAGGTTTTTTTATCTCCAAATTTGGGCGCCGAGGATAAGGCATCACGAAAGGGTCCATAAAAAGCGGAGGCGTACTTGGCGGTGTAGGACATAATCGAAACCTGGTTGAATCCGGCTTGATCCAGCTTGGAACGTAGATAACCGACTCGACCATCCATCATATCGGAGGGGCCAAGAATATCGGCTCCGGCTTCTGCCTGGGCGACGGCCATTTTACCTAAGATTTCCAAGGTCTCATCATTCAAAATAGCTCCATCCTGCACAAGCCCATCATGCCCATCGCTAGAGTAAGGATCCATGGCCACATCGGTCATCACCATCAAATCTGGGAAACGGGCTTTCACGGCACGAATCGCCCGTAAATACAAGGTATCAGGCTGGATGCTTTCCGTCGCCAATCGATCTTTTTTTTCGTCTGGATAATGTGGAAAAAGGCAAATTGTGGAAATACCCAAATCAGTCACTGATACAAGTTCCTCCAATAGGGTATCAATGGAATAGCGAAATATTCCGGGCATAGAGGGGATGGGATGTTGGACTCCCTCACCCTCTTGAATAAACATGGGGTAGATAAAGTCAGATACCCGAAGATGATTTTCGGCAATCATTTCGCGAATGGCAGCCGATTTTCGATTTCGACGCGGTCGTCTTGTCAGTAGGTCAGACATGAGTTAAAATTTTAATGGATCGATCGATTTAAAGTGTCCGTTTAACGAAATCATGTGTTTTGCTTTGGAGGTCTTCTCCAGGGCCTCCACCACCAACTGAAGGTGATTGGCCAAAAAAGCGAGTCGGTGATTTTCAGTCGCAATTTGCAAAAGCGTATATTCCTCCTCCAAAGGCAGTCCGACCTTGGGAGCCAATTGGAAACTAATAGGGATCTCACTAGAAGGTACCAAAGGCATCTGAACCCCCAAAAGATCCAAAAATCGCTCCCATACATTCAGGACGATTTCAGTATTGGGAGCTTTGGGATCATGGCATTCAAAAGCCGCGGGATAGGTAACTTGCCCCCCCGCAAAGAGGTGCCCGGGCATAGGATTGACAAAATCCAGCAGTTGAAACACGTGGGTACCTACAGTTCGTATATCCATTTCCCCAGTATCATACTCTTTTTCAACGGCGACAATTCTCATTTCGGTTCCCCAATTCATCAAGCGATCCCCAATGTAAGGGACAATACCGAATGGTTTGGACTCTTCCAAGCACCGCCGGGTGAGTTCTTGATAACGAGGCTCAAAGATGTGTAAATTGAGGGGTAGCGAGGGATAGGCTACCAAAGAAAGAGGGAATAATGCCAGCATGTCGTATTTTTTTTATACAACTAGGGAGATACCTTGGGGGTTTTCAAAGTGACACCCACGGTTAAAATTCCAGAAAGAGTATCCTGCCTCATAAACTGTTCTACCTCCAAAACGTACTTCCCAGGAGGGAGCGGAATTAACTTGTTCAGCGATTTGGATGTGATTTTATGGTCAAATAAATCGCCTAGGCCTTTTCCAAACGGTTTTCCGGTTTTGGCATCAAATAAGGTTAATTCTTCTAATTGAGATTGAAGAATTTTGTTTCGCTCATCCCGAAGGGTGTAGCGAATGAACAAATTATAATAAGGATAATCGATGGAATTTCGGATCAAATAAGAGAACTCATAAGGGGGTGCGTTCGTCGGTATTTCAAACGAAAAGCGGGGCTTTTCTTTCAAAGCCCAGCCTTCCTCCGGCATATCTTTTTTTCCTTGAAAAAGGCCATCGGTTTGACATTGTGTTCCTAAGAAAGCACTTAGTAATAACCAAATTAACCCATGTTTCTTTACCATCTTATGCCTCTTTTTGGGGAGGACGATTCCCTCCATTTCGATTCGGATTTTTTCTTCGTTTTTTTGAACGAGCAGCTTCTGAACGAACAGCCTCAGTTTCTTTATTCATCCCTTTTTTATCTGGGACAACCGCTGGTGGTACTGGTTTCGCTGGGGCAGGTGCATTGGATTTCGACTGCACTTTTTGGCGTTTTGCCACCTTCCCTCGAGCGGCCAATTTTTTATCTAATCGAGTAAGCTCATCGTTAAGGATCTGTTTTTCAGTCACTTCTGGAGCTTCTTCGTTCAAATCGGTTAGTGAAATGGGTTTGATCCCTTGCTTGTTTAGCTCTACGATCGATACCACTTGCTGGCAGGTAATGGGATGCCAATTGGTGTCGTTATTGTAGCTAAACCACATAATTCTCCTAAAAATATCCGTCTTCTGGAGATGGGCTAACCCTTTTTGAGTGGCGAGAGGACGATCTACCTGTGGAATTTCAGACAGAGCATCCACATAGGTTTCAAGCTCATAATTCAAACAACACTTCAATCGACCACATTGCCCTGAAAGTTTAGCCGGATTAAGGGAAAGGTTTTGGTACCGAGCAGCGGCGGTTGGTATGGTTTTGTAATCAGTTAACCATGTAGAACAGCACAATTCACGTCCACAAGAACCAATTCCACCCAATCGAGAAGCTTCCTGACGAAGCGAAATTTGCTTCATTTCGACTCGAATTTTGAATTCGGAGGCGAGAAGTTTGATCAGTTCTCGAAAATCGACCCGATCCTCGGCAGAATAATAAAACGTGGCTTTTGAGTTGTCTGACTGAAACTCCACATCCGACAACTTCATTTGAAGATTTAGGGTTCGGATAATTTCTCTGGCTCGGTACATCGTTGGGAGATCCCGATTGATGGACTGCTCGTGTTTTTCCATGTCGCGCTCGGTGGCTAAACGAAGTAACTTCCCGAGTTCGCTGGTGTCTGCGACATTCTTTTTTATCATTTGAAGCCTAACCAACTCACCTTGCAAGGAAACTGTACCCATGTGATACCCAGAAGGCATTTCACAGACCACAAAATCACCAGTATATAGGGTGAGCCGATCGGCATTTCGAAAATATTCTTTTCGCCCTCCTTTGAATTTGATTTCCACCACATCGTATTGCATGTGGGTCGGAATATCCATATCGGATAACCAGTCGAATGAATTGAGTTTATTACATCCACCGGTTCCACAAGATCCTTTACTTTGGCAGCCTGGAACGGTATCACCACCGATGACCCGAATACTACCACATCCGCCTGTTGAACATTGACCACATCCCATAATTCTTGTTCACATTAATGATTCAACAAATCCAAACCGATATCTCTTCGAAAATATTTGCCACGGAAGTCAATTTGGGTCGCAGCAAACTGCGATTTTTCGCGAGCCTCCTCCAACGAATTCCCTAGACCTGTGGCAGCTACTACCCGTCCACCGTTGGTTACAATTTGACCGTTTTGTTCTGCTGTACCGGCATGGAAAAGGATTGTATCTTCGATGGGCGCTGGGAATGTCATCACATCCCCTTTTTGATAAGCCTCGGGATATCCCCCTGCCACGACCACTGTTGTCATGGCGGTTTTGGAAGAAACTTGCAATTGGACCTCGTTCAACTTGCCGAGAGCAGCTGCTTGCAAAACTTCCACCAAATCAGACTCAATACGAGGTAGCACCACCTCTGTTTCGGGGTCTCCCATTCGTACGTTGTATTCAATGACATATGGGGTTCCTTGATCGTTCATCAATCCAATGAAGATAAAGCCACAATAAGGGATATTTTCGGATTGCAAACCTCGAACAGTCGGTATGACTACTTCCTCCTCCACGCGTTTCATGAAGGCGGCATCGGCAAAGGGTACCGGCGAAACTGCCCCCATACCACCCGTATTTAGGCCTTGATCTTGTTCACCAATCCGTTTGTAATCCTTAGCCTCGGGGAGCAGGATATAATTTTTTCCATCTGTTAAAACAAAAACAGACAATTCGATTCCTTTTAAAAATTGCTCGATGAGCACTTTTTCGCTAGCTGCGCCAAACTTTCGATCCTGTAACATGGATGTCAGCTGAGCTTGGGCCTCAACTACATCCTCGGTAATGATGACCCCCTTGCCTGCCGCTAGGCCATCCGCCTTTAGTACGTATGGACCAGGCTGAGCTGCTAAATACGCCAATCCCTCCGCCAGCTGGTGTGCTTCAAAGGTAGCTGATGAAGCGGTGGGGATCCCATGGCGTTGCATAAACGCTTTCGAAAAATCTTTCGACCCCTCCAATTGGGCACCGAGTGCCGATGGCCCAATGATTGGAACCTGAGTTAAATCAGCATCTGATTTAAAAAAATCCACCACTCCTTTCACCAAAGGTTCTTCAGGACCCACCACAACCAATTCGATCTGATTTTCTAAAACATAGGATTTGATCAGCTCAAATTGGGTAGGATTTCCGGGTAGATTGGTGGCAATTTGGCTCGTTCCCGCATTTCCGGGGCAAACGAATACCTGATCTACCAAGGCGGACTGCCCTAATTTCCAAGCGAAAGTATGTTCTCTTCCACCGGAACCTAAAATCAATATATTCATACTAATGATTCGTCTATCGTATTGTTTATCACCTATCCTAAACTCAGGTGATGAATGCAAAGGTCGCTAAGAAAATTCAAAATTGAAACCGTTGTAGGATAAAACTACAGGTTTTTCCCTACAAATCTAGAGGAAATCCACCATAAATCGACCGTGAAATGGATACGCATTGGCTTCTTTTACCTCCCCATTATCTAATTTATTTAGACTAATTAAAAATAATATACCTTATTATTTGGAAATATTCTAAATAAGGATTTACCTTTGAGGCATCAAATCGAAGACAGATGTTGACCACCGATAAACAGAAAGCACGTTTGGCATTGCAGCAGTACTTGTTACTGCATGGACTACGCCAGACGTTGGAGCGTAACTTGATTTTGGATGCATTCCATGATACCTCCGGCCACTTGGATGCCGAAACCCTCTTCCAGCGGTTTCAGAAATCAACTCATCCGATTTCAAGGGCGACTATTTACAATGTCCTTGAGGTTTTACTGGACGCGAAGCTCATTCGCCAGCATCAATTAACGGGTCATAAAAAGACCTATGAAAAAAATACAACCCGGCAACATGACCACCACCTGTGTTTGACTTGCCAGCGTGTCACCGAATTTTGTGATCCCCGTATTCAATGGATTCAAAACAACGTGGGTCAAGCTTTGCAATTTGAGATTCACTCTCACGATCTCACCCTGTATGGTTATTGCTTAACACCTGATTGTCCTCATGCCCCATGAAAAGTGTCATTTTACTCATCCACTTGGCGCATTTAAATTTCCATTCGGATACCACCCATTATCCACCTTCCTCGGTTCACTTGGATCCCGTTGTAGTGACTGGAAATGCACAACCCACCACTCTCCGGCAATCGGTGTATCAAGTTCGGGTGATTGATCGACTTCGGATCGAACAAAGAGCTGCGACCTCCGTGCTTTCCATTCTCACCACCGAATTAGGGGTTCGCTGGGCACAAGATAATGCCACGGGTACAGCGGATATTCAATTGATGGGTATGTCGGGACGAAATGTCAAAATATTACTCGATGGTGTCCCGTTGCCAGACCGGGGAGATACCCGAGAAAGCCTTTTGCAAATTGATCCCAATCAACTGGAACGAATCGAAATTGTAGAAGGTCCCCTTTCTGTTATGTACGGAACTGATGCCTTAGCCGGTGTGATCAACCTCATTACCAAAAAAAATACCCAAGGTTGGGGGCTCACCTCCCGCTTACAAGAAGAAACGGTGGGCCGAGAATATCAACCCTTGATGGGTCGTGGCCAGCATATTCGTTCCCTTCAAGGCCATTATCAATGGAAAAAATGGACCCTTGAAAGTGGAATCACCCAGCAAGATTTTGGGGGTTGGCAAGGAACCTCCATCAGCAGAAGGCCCACTTGGCTCCCTAAAAATCAATGGATCTCCTTTGCTCGATGGCACTACCAGGGAGAAAAGACCAGCGCTTGGCTGAGATCCCAGTACGTAAATGAGGTAATCGAGGCGCCAGGTCCGATCAATCCGCTGACGCAAATCGCCCGAGATCAATCTTTTATCACCCATCGTTGGATGCACCAAGGGCATTACCGCCACCGATTTCATGCCGATTGGGTCTTTCAGGCTGATGCCTCGTTTACAGACTATCACCGGAGGACCCTGACAACCCAGTTCAATTCGGAAACCAATGCCCGAACCTTATCAATGGGGGCTGGTGAACAGGACGTAGCGATCATCCAACAAGGGGTTTTTCGGCCCACTCTTTCTGGGAAGCTTTCAAAGTACTGGTCATTGCAAACCGGAATGGAAGGCACTTGGGAAACCATGCTGGGACAGCGTATCACTGGAAAGCCGGAAGTCTTAGACCTCGCTTGGTTTATGATTCCTACCTTTCAGAAAAACGGCCTTTCTTTAAGGCCTGGATTCCGGATGATGCAAAATTCTCGGTATGATGCTCCCCCTCTGATCCCTTCCCTTCATACCAAATGGGACATCAACGATCAATGGCAATGGCGCACCTCGTTTGCTCGGGGATTCAGGGCCCCCTCATTACGGGAACTATACTTTAATTTCTTTGATGCCAGCCATTCCATTCGAGGAAACCCGGATTTACAGGCTGAATATTCCACCAATTACCAATCCGGCATTAGCTGGACCAACCCACGAACCAAACAGGTTTTTCGAAAATGGAATCTCCAAGGATTCTATAATCAATATCAAAACCTGATCACCTATGGTCAAGATCCCACCGATCCAACGGTTTCGATGACCATTAACCTTGAAGCTATAAAAACGGGTGGAATCACGTATGAAACATTTTGGGGTGGCCGATTATGGGAACTTTCAGTTGGATTTTTAGCCTTGGCTCGGGAGAATCTCCTGAAAAACGAGCAACTACCCTCCTGGTTATGGACGCCCGAGATCAATCTCAACGGTTCTTATCATCTTGGAACGTCAGGTTGGCAGCTGGGTATCTTTTATAAATTCACTGGGCCCCGACCTCTCTATGTCGTCGATTCCAACGGGATACGACAAGGTTCTATTGACTCATTCCAATGGATGGACCTTACGATGCAAAAGAAATGGAAAAAGAACCTGTCACTCCAGTTTGGACTTAAAAACGCCTTCAACATTACCGAAATCCAAAATACCACCGGTACCGGTGCTGTCCATTCGGCGGGTCCTACCTTACCCACCAGCTATGGACGATCCTACTTTGTAGGCCTCTCCCACCGCCTGGGTTCCTAATTACCTTACATTTTATTCAAAACACAACATGAAACATCCTTTTTTTAGGCTGTCTAGCCTTCTTATGGTCTTTTTACTACAAGCTTGTCAGGTAAATGAGCCACCGCTTCCACCCAATACACTTCAATTTGAAAGTAGGGAACTGGGGATGGAAGAAACCGCAACCAGTAAAGTGATTCGGCTGCAACTTAGTCGACCCGCCGAAACGGCAGGTCAAGTCGTACTTCAAATGACGACCCAAGACCTGCAATATGGGACTCATTTTACCACCAATCCGGCTTCAACAAATAATCTGCTCACTCTACCTGTGAGTGCCGGCCAGTCAGAAATTACCTTTACTATGGAAAGACCCTCAGGTCAATTTTTTAGTGGCCAAGAATTCGTTACGTTTCAAATTGCCTCCTCCTCCGAATTCCCGACTGGGACAAACGCCCAATTGATGGTCCGTTTTGGATCAATAGTATCCACAGGCCAGACCATTCAACTTAATGGAGGAACTGGTGGAGCCAATGCGATTCAGTCGGTGTTCCTTCATTTGGCGACGAATACCCAAACGCCCGTGGCGAGGGCCAGCTGGGACCTGCGGTTGAGTAACGGAACCGACTTCCGAGTATTCATCAACAATATGACTGCCGCAACCGCCCTAGTCACTTCAAAGACCGACTTGGCTAGTGTCACGTCGGCAGATACGGTAGGGCGAAACCTAGCATTAACCATGTCGGCTGGACAAATGAACTTGGTTGATGATGTAACCGGAGCTTTTTCAAGATCTGTGATTCCGGCTATTTCGGCCGTCGATGCGGAAAATCCAGTAATCATCCTACAACGGGGCACGGGAGGAGCGACTCCCAGAACCGACCTACTGAAGGTCCGCATCCTACGCCAAGGAAATGGATACCGAATTCTCTACGCCCGTTTACAAGAAACCAATTTTCAAACTTTGGATGTACCCAAAACGACGGGTTCAAATCCTTTCCTTTTTGTCTCTTTAAGTGCTCAGCGGGTTGTGCCTGTCGAACCCTCGCGGTGGGACTTATCCTGGGGTGGATTTATTTACCAAACTGCTTTGGCCACGGGCGAATTGATCCCCTACTACTTCTCCGATTTGGTCTTTATTAATGCCCGTGCCGGAGTTCAGGTGGCCCAGGTTATGCAGTCAACGATTCCCTATGATGCATTTCAAGCCGCCAATTTGACCGGTCTAACGTTTTCCTCTGCACCAGATGCCATTGGATCATCTTGGCGTGTCACTTTTGGGGGTGTCGTGGGAGTTCGAACTGATCGATACTATATCATAAGAACCCAGGGCGGTTCCATTTATAAAGTCCGATTTCTCAATTTCACTTCTGCAGATGGTGGCGAACGCGGTCGACCCACCTTAATGTACCACCTAATTCAAAAGTAATGTTCTATGAAAACTTTCAAATGCGTAGTATACATCCTTCTCTTCGGTAATGTCCTAACCGCTCAAGCACAACGGATCATTTCGTTATCTGGAACATTGACCGAGATTGTCGTGGGATTGGGGTTGGAAAAAAAACTAGTGGGGGTCGATGTTACCTCCACATACCCTGAGTCTATTCAGAAAAAAACCAAGGTTGGACATGTGCGCCAGGTAGGATCCGAGGCCATGCTGAGTTTAAAGCCTACTGAGGTCCTGGTCGTCCAAGGGAGTGGGCTCCGGCCAGAAATTGTCCGACAACTAGAACAAGCTGGAGTGCGGGTTACTCAGTTTCAACAGACACTCACCCCCGCTGGAACCGAGGTGTTAATCCGGCAGGTAGCGGCTCATTTCAACCAAGAGGCCAAGGGAAAACAAATGATCCAGGCAATGCGATCTCAATTAAAGAAAGTCGTCCCGGGGCCAAATCCACCGAAGGTATTATTTATTTATGCTCGAGGAGCAGGATCCCTTCAAGTAAGTGGACAAAATACCTCCGTAGATCAACTCATTCGATTGGCGGGTGGCAAAAATGCGATCCAAGGCTTTGGGGATTTCAAGCCCCTGACCTCCGAGGCATTGGTTGCTTCTAATCCTGATTACCTTCTTTTGTTTCATTCTGGCTTAGAAAGCTTAGGGGGAATCGAGGGTCTTTTGAAAATTCCGGGCCTTCAATACACCACGGCTGGTAAGAAACGCCAAATTATTGAAATGGATGGATTACTGATGACTGGATTTGGTCCTCGACTTGGTTTAGCCATTCGAACTTTAAATAAGCAATTATATCCATGAAAAAAGGGTCATTCCTACTCGTGTCGTTCGGGATTCTGGGAGTTTCCATTTGGCTAGGACTTACCCACGGGGCCATCTCCATGCCTTGGCAGGATGTCCTATCGGTACTTTGGTTTAAAAGTTGGGGCCAATCCACCAACCTAGATCAAGAATCTATTCTATGGTATATCCGTACTCCCCGAGTCATTTTGGGTGCGGCGGTGGGAGCTTTACTGGGTATGTGTGGCGCGGCTATGCAGGGATTATTTCGGAATCCGCTAGCCGACCCAGGCTTGACAGGTATTTCAGCCGGGGCAGCGCTTTTTGCTGTTTTGTGGATCATCCTTGGTCCTGTGTCGGAATTCAGCACACATCCGTTCATGCTCTCCGCAGCAGCATTTTTGGGTGCCGCATTGTGCTCGTTTGTCGTTTATCAATTGGCTGGGAAACATCGCAGCACATCGCCTGCCACGCTACTTCTTTCCGGTGTGGCACTAAATGCTTTAGCAGGTGCTATCACAGGATTCTGTTTATTTATCGCGACCGACGTCCAATTGCGATCCATCCAATTTTGGACCATGGGTAGCCTAGGAGGGGCTTCTTGGGAAATCGCTCAAGTGGCCTGGTTGGCTCTCGCCCCCGTGGTATTTTTTCTGCCACGTTGGGCCAAACATTTGAATGCTTTCTCGTTGGGTCAACCCGCCGCCACCCACCTAGGATTACCAGTGCCACGGCTTACTGTTGGAATTTTACTCATTTCTACTCTCGGTGTTGGAGTATCCGTGGCATTGTGTGGAGCCATTGGCTTTATAGGTCTTGTGATTCCGCATGTGGTTCGCTTTTTTGTAGGTGCCGATCACCGCTGGGTGATACCCGGGTCGGCGATATGTGGGGCCGGTCTTCTTACCGCAGCGGATGTGGTCGCCCGAACCGTGGTCGTACCTGCCGAACTACCGATTGGCATCGTGACGGCACTTTTGGGTACTCCCGTATTTTTTCATCAACTACGTCGATTTCAAAATGCGCATAAACTATGATTCAAGTTGAAAACATTCAAGTATCCACTGCCCAGAAAGTCCTCCTTTCAGAGGTCAGCTTCGAACTTCACTCAGGACAGCATTATGGCATATTAGGTCCCAATGGCGCTGGTAAATCGACCCTCCTACGGGTTTTATGTGGAGAACTTACTCCTCAACGAGGGAAAATTACATGGTCCGGTCAAGCTTTGGCTCATTGGAAACAAAAAGAGTTGGCCAAAAAACGAGCAGTATTAGTTCAACAATCCGAAATCAACCTCCCATTTACAGGAGCGGAACTTTTGGAGATGGGTCGATATCCTTATTTTGACTATTTCCCGGGCCCAAAAGACCACGACGTTCTTCATTTCCTTTGTCAGGAATTGGAGTTGGCGCCCTTCCTCAACCGAAGTATGTCCACCTTGTCGGGTGGGGAGCAACAACGCATCCTTCTCGGAAAAGCCCTGGCGCAGCTACTGGAAGAGCCCACTTGGGAAGGCCTTCGAGGAAAGGTTTTGCTTTTGGATGAGCCCGCCAATAATTTAGATCTTTACCACCAGTTTTTAGTCCTGAACCTTGTAGAGAAAGCCCAACAAAACGGTCTAACAGTGTTGACTGTTTTCCATGATCTCAACTTGGCCAGTCGGTATTGCCAACACGTTATTTTGTTAAAAGGAGGCACCATTGTCGCCCAAGGACCTCCACGTAATGTCCTTACTACTCAGTCCATTTTTAGGACTTTTCATATTTCAACGGAAATTGATCATTCAGGACCCTTTCCGCAGATTTTAATTCCTTCATTTAATCCTATACAATCCAATGGAAACCGTCACCAACTCACTTTTTGAACGCTACAATAGTTTAAAAAACGCGCATCCGCAGCTTCGCCTCAGGGAAGCGGCTCAGCACCTACATGTTTCAGAAGCCGAATTAATCGAGGCTCAAGTTCAAGGAAAATCCCTTCGGCTCAAACCCCAGTTCCAGGACATTTTAAGTTCCATTCCAAACTTGGGCGACGTCATGGCACTTACTCGAAATGAATCCGTTGTTCATGAACGAAAAGGCACCTACCAGCACGTATCCTTTTCGGGCCACGTGGGCTTGGTACTGGGTGAAGATATAGACCTTCGCCTCTTTTTACATCAATGGAAATCTGCCTTTGTGGTCGAAGATGATCGAAATACCAGTATTCAGTTCTTCAATGCCCAAGGGATGGCCATTCATAAAATTTTTCTTCAAGCAGGGAGTTCCCGGGACGCTTTCCAACAACTGGTTGATCAGTTCCGTTGGGAAGATGCAGAGCCACTGCACATGGAAAGTCAGCCCAGCAAAAGGGTAGAGGAACCAGACACTGAAATCGACATACCTGCGTTCCAACAAGCTTGGCGGGACCTTCAAGACACACATGATTTTTTTCCCATGTTGCGGAAATTCAAGGTTTCACGAACCCAGGCCCTTCGTTTGGCCCCTCCAGGCTTTGCAGAACCCATTTCTATGCAAGGACTTCAGCAGGTCATGCACCAGGTGGTAAAGGAATCCTTGGAAATCATGGTTTTTGTCGGAAATCCAGGATGTATTCAAATTCATACTGGCCCGATACACTCATGGAAACCAATGGGGCCATGGTGGAATGTTTTGGACCCCAGATTTAATTTACATCTCCGGGGAGATCAAGTTGCCTCGGCCTTCCTAGTCAAAAAACCTACAGCCGATGGAGTCGTGACTAGCCTCGAATTATTTGATGCCGAAGGCGAACAACTAGTTCAGTTTTTCGGAAAACGCAAACCCGGAATCCCAGAGCTTCCGCGTTGGCGTGGTATTCTTCAGGAATGTTTGTAATGAAGCATCAAGTCCGCTCTTGGCGGACTTGATCTTGTACAGACCTTCCAGAAAGCGAGTCAAATCTTGTCGCATCGTCATAAAATTTGGTCGATACCTACATCATCTACTTGAGGCTTTCTGTATATTTGGTCTCTATTCAACCAATCCAGAACGATATGAATTCTCCTCTTCGAGTACTTGTGGTAGGCGCTGGCAATATGGGCGCTTCTCATGCCACCTCCTATCACCACCACCCTGGCTTTCAAATCTGTGGTATTGTATCCACAGGGGCGAGCAAAATCCGTTTGAATCAAAAGTTAGGCGGTGGTTACCCCTTATTTGATGATTATTATGCTGCACTAGCCGAAACTCGACCCGATGCCGTCTGCATATCCACCTACCCCGATACCCATGAGCCTTTTGCTTTAGCGGCAATCGAAGCAGGTTGCCATGTATTCTTGGAAAAGCCTATTGCCGATACCGTAGACGGGGCCGATCGTGTCCGGAAAGCCGCTCAAGCAGCCAATAAAAAGGTAGTGGTCGGTTACATCTTACGGCACCATCCTTCGTGGGCCAAATTTGTGGAGTTAGCCCAAACGTTGGGCAAGCCATTGGTCATGCGCATGAACCTGAATCAACAAAGTCATGGCGTGATGTGGGATGTTCACCGAAATTTGATGAAAAGCCTGAGTCCCATTGTAGATTGTGGGGTTCATTACATTGATATCATGTGTTTGATGACCCGAGCAACCCCAATTTCAGTGACAGCGATCGGGGCCAGACTCACAGAGGATATCCCAGCGGGGAACTACAATTACGGACAACTTCAAATTCGGTTTGATGATGGATCTGTGGGATGGTATGAAGCGGCCTGGGGACCCATGGTTTCAGAAACTGCCTTTTTCATTAAAGATGTGATGGGGCCCAAAGGGTGTGTTTCGATTGTGGCCAAAGATGCCGGGGCAGCAGGCAAATCAGATGATGTAGACTCCCACACCAAAACCGAGTCCCTAAAATACCATCGAGCCGATATAGATGAAAAGAACCACTTTCTACACGCCGATACTTGGTACGACATGGAGGATGAACCTAATCACCAGGAATTATGTGATCGCGAACAAGCGTATTTTTATCAAGCCATCACAGAGAATCTCGATCTGACCGATCATCTGGCCGATGCAGTCAATAGCCTCAAAATTGCTTTTGCTTGTGACGAATCAGTGAGAACGGGGCAGGTTGTCCACTTGTAAACCACCCACTTTTCAAAAAAAATCGGTACCTTCGAGTTCCGAAATTGGAAAAAGAAGGATGAATTGGAGTAAATCACCCTCCCTGATCGAATATTCATTTCTATTGATTTACCTGCTCTTTTATGGCTGGTATGTATTTAGATTGTATCGAATGTCCAGACGCCTGGGAACTAAAGCCCGGGCGTTGATCATAAAACTCATTTTACGCACCTTTGCCTTTGGCCTAATTTGGGTAGCCATACTAGGGCCCAGTTTCGGAAAGACGGATCTAGAGTCGAGGGCCACTTCCAAAGATATTTTTTTCGTTGTCGACTTATCTCGATCCATGGATACCCGGGATGTAGCTCCGTCTCGTTTAGAAAGGACCAAGCTGATGTTGGCCCAACTTATTGAAGAATGCAAAGGAAACCGAATGGGACTTATCGTCTTTGGCGGACACGCTGAGCTTCGCGTACCCTTAACTCATGACGACCAAGCACTTTTATCTCAGGTATATCAACTTTCAACCAATCAAATGACCGCCTCTTCGACCGAAGTGTGGTCGGCCACTGACTTGGTATTGAAAAAGTTTGAGTCCTCAGCGCTCACCCACTCGGTTGCCCAAGTAGCTGTTTTGGTGACAGATGGAGAGCACTTTGGATCTGCTACCCCTAGCTTCGCTCGCCAAATCCGGCAGGCTGGAATCCATTTTTACTTAATTGGTGTGGGGACACCCCAAGGGGGGCCAGTTTTGAGAAACGGTATGGAACAACGATCCGAGACCGGAACCACGATACTCACCAAACGAGACGATGCCTTCCTTAAACGAAAAGCCCAACTTCTACAAGCGTCATTGCACTGGTTGGACAGCAATAATCCAGATCCTGTTTTTTCTATTGTCGAAAAAATTCAAGACATTCAACTTCCAACAGCCGATTTACGGAAAATCCTGATTGCCAATGATAAATACTATTATTTTCTAGCTCTTGCGCTCCTATTACTCTTTTTTGATGTTCTAGTTACTGTTCCAATTTTAAAAATTTAATACGTGCATTTTTTTTGGATCTACTTTTTTTTCCTTTGGTTCAACCTCCCCTCTTGGTTGCGGGTGGAGGAGCGGAATCGTTTAAAAAAAGAAATCCTCATTGCCTATCAAAAGGGAGATGCCGAAGAAGTGATCACCCGTGCCCGAATTTACCAGTCGATAAGTACTATTGTAGAACCGGACATAAGGTGGATGGCCAGCCAAGCGCTTTTGAAATTAAATCAAAAAGAGCTCGCTCGAAACGAGTTAAATCAATTGTTGGCCCGAACCGACGGGCGCTTTCTATCAGATGTTTACGTATCTTTAGCGCGTCTCACACTACAAGAAAAAGACACAGCCCAAAGTATTCTTTTTTTGGAAAAGGCCATCCTGGAGGATCCAGAACATACCACGGCTCAATTCAATTATGAATTATTAAAAAAGTTATATCAACCTCAGGGAAATCCTCCACCTCCCAAAGGGGCCAATCAGATCCCACAAGAGGGAGGTGACGTCGTGCTTTCACCCGAAAAAGACGCCTCTCTCTCCAACGATCCTCCGACTCGCATTCCCCGAGAACGCGCTCTTCAAATGCTCGACAATCTACGTGCCAACGAAAGGTCCAATGGAATTTCCAAAAAAAATACAACATCCCCCACCAATCCCAAAAATGATTGGTAATTTTGAACTTCCTTTTTTACAAGCTACACGATTATATGAACGTCATCGAATCCACCCACTTTCAATTTGAAGGTCAAACCGGTTTCTACCAAGGAAAAGTGCGCGATGTCTACCATTTTGACTCCCATTTGGTCATGGTAGCCACCGACCGCATTTCTGCATTTGATGTGATTTTACCCAGAGCTATTCCTTGTAAAGGGCAAGTTCTAAATCAAATTGCTGCGAAATTCCTTAAAGCAACGTCCGATATTGTTCCCAATTGGCTTGAGGCCGTTCCCGATCCCAACGTTTCAGTGGGTTTGGCTTGTGAAACCTTCCCCGTCGAAATGGTGGTTCGGGGTTATTTGGTCGGCCACGCTTGGAGAGAATATAAATCCGGTAAACGGACATTATGTGGTGTTTCCTTACCTGATGGACTTCGCGAAAACCAAAAACTTCCTAATCCCATCATTACCCCAACCACCAAGGCTCATGAGGGCCATGATGAGGATATTTCAAGAGAAGAAATTATTCAACGCGGACTGGTGGCGGAGGCCCAATACCTTGAACTTGAACGAATCGCCCTTTCTCTTTTCCAACGGGGGACCGAGATGGCCCAAGAACGCGGACTCATTCTAGTAGATACCAAGTATGAATTTGGCCATATTCAAGGGGTTATTCACTTAATTGACGAGGTCCATACACCTGATTCCTCTCGGTACTTTTATGCCGATGAATACACAGAACGCTTGGCCAACGGTTTACCTCAAAAACAACTTTCGAAGGAGTTTGTCAGAGAATGGTTAATTTCCGAGGGTTTTCAAGGAAAAGACGGCCAGCAGGTTCCTGAAATGACCGACCAAAAGGTATCCGAAATATCCAAACGATACATCGAGCTTTTCGAACAAGTCACAGGGGAACCTTTTTTACCCGCCGACCAAGGACCCGCAGTCGAGCGTGTACAATCGGCAATTCAAAATTTCATGGCGACTTTTAAGCGTTCCTCTCATGTCTAAGAACTTTCAAAAAAGCGATCGCCTAGCCCAATTATCTTATGCCATCCGCGGCCCCGTATTCGATAAAGCCCAGCAATTGGAGGCGATGGGACAAAAGATAATCAACTTGAACATCGGCAATCCAGCACCTTTCGGTTTCGATGTTCCGGATGAAATCGTCCAAGACATGATCCTGAATCTCCGAAATGCTCAAGGTTATTCCCACCACCTTGGAATCTTCTCGGCGCGTAAAGCAATCATGCACTATACCCAGCAAATCGGAATTCCAGATGTCACCATCGACGATATATTTGTTGGAAATGGTGTTTCCGAACTGATCGTCATGACCTTACAAGCCTTGCTCAATGAAGGTGATGAAGTGCTTGTACCCTCACCTGATTATCCTCTCTGGACAACCGCGGTTGCCCTTGCAGGCGGAAAAGCCGTTCATTATTTATGTGATGAGGAATCAGACTGGAATCCTGACATGAAGGATATGACCGCTAAAATCAGTTCAAAAACCAAAGCCATCGTCGTGATCAATCCCAATAATCCGACCGGTGCGGTGTATGACAAAGAAATTTTAGAAGCCATCGTGGCTTTAGCTGCCGAACACCAACTTTTGGTATTCTCAGATGAAATTTACGACAAAATCCTTTACGATGGTCTGCAACATACGCCCATTGCTACACTCAGCGATGATGTATTTTTCATGACATTTGGGGGCCTCAGCAAAAACTACCGAGCGGCTGGGTTTCGAGGCGGATGGGTCATTGCATCCGGGGCTAAACACCGAGCCAAATCTTTCTTGGAGGGTCTGACACTACTGGCCAGCATGCGCCTATGCGCCAATGTACCAACCCAATTTGCCATACAAACTGCACTGGGAGGATATCAAAGCATTCAGGATTTTATTGCTCCCGACGGTCGACTTACCAAACAACGTGACTACATTCATCAACGGTTGATCGACATTCCAGGTATTTCCTGTGTGAAGCCCAAAGGTGCCCTCTATGTATTTCCCAAGATCGATCGTTCCAAATTCACATTTCAGGACGACGAACAATTTGTTTTGGATCTCTTGACCGAACAAAAAGTTCTAGTAGTTTCTGGAACTGGCTTTAACTACCCAGATAAGTCGCATTTTCGTATCGTGATTCTGCCTGATCTCGATACCCTCACTTTAGCAGCCGATCGCATCCAAACGTTTCTGTCAAATGTAACTCGCGACTAAAATGGAAATCCTATTGCATGTAGTTGGTTTCTTGTGTTTAGCCGTAGGCTTAGCTGGCGCCGTTCTTCCATTGCCCGGTCCTCCCTTGAGCTTTATCGGGATTTTAGTCTTACACACAACAGAAAAAGTACAATTTTCAGATACATTCCTATGGACATGGGGGCTGATCACGGTAGCGAGTGTAATCTTTGACTACTATGCTCCCATCTTCACCGCAAAAAAACTGGGAGGATCCAAGTGGGGAACTTGGGGTGCCACCATTGGCATGTTGATTGGCTTATTTTTAGGTCCTCTAGGCCTTTTTATTGGGGCATTTATCGGAGCGCTCCTAGGAGAACTCCTCCAGGGCGTCACCCTAGATAAAGCCACCAAAGTAGCACTCGGAACCTTTATAGGTTTTGCAGCGGGTATCATTTTAAAATTAACCATCTGCGGTTATCTACTTTTTGAAGCTATTTCCGCCTATTTTTGACCTACGATCATTCGGGTCCCCTCGTATATCGTATTATCTTTCAATTGATTCCAAGTCTTAATTTGATCTATCGTAACTTGATACATCACAGATAAACGGAAAACCGTTTCTCCTTTCTTTACCACATGATAGACCGGCTCAGGTTGGGGAATCACACGCTCCGCCGGTCTTTTTGGCAAAGGCGGCAATTCCTCCTCCTCTATTTCTTCTGTTGGCCACTCGGTATCGATTGGCAACTGCAAAACAGGCTCATGATATACCTTTTCAGGTTGCAAAAGAGGTTCCGGTATATCCAAATCAACAATTTCAACCTCAGTCCGACTTGGACGCTTCCGCTTTAACCATAATTTTTGACCTGTAAGGGCCAACGCCGACTGCCTTAATAAATTGAATTCCAACAGGGTCTTCACCTGAATTCCATACCGATGTGCCACATCCCAAAGGGTTTCGTACGGCTTTAAAATATGAAAATCAACAGGACCTTTGGTGTTTTTTTCCTCCAAGTAGTAAATCGTACCAACCCGAGGTGTGTCAATTTCGGTTAAGTCATTATTTCGTAAAATATCCTTCAATGACACACCGCTTAAATAGGCCAAATCCACAAAACTATCGTGCAAATGAGCCTGAATACCTAATTTTCCATTTAACTTGAAATAGACTCCACCTTTTGCCTTTTTGGGTTTGAGACCCTCCGTTATGATCGGATAAGCTAGCCGGTTTGGATCGGAAATTTCCTCTTCATGAAGATGTAAAAACTCAACAAATGCCTTGGTTTGTTGATACCGGCTCATCGGTAAAGGGACCAATAAGGGCTCCTGAGATTGAGCCGACAATCGCCAGGCGTTGAAGGTCTCCAGGTGAGCTGGTGAAACACTTAGCTCTTGTGCAACTTGCGGCAAGGGCATTCCAGAGCCAAACGGAAATTCATACAAAACGTAGGTTTCCCGATCAGCCCATTTTTGTAACTCACGTTCCATCAACTTCTTAAAAGCCAAAAACTTGAACAAGGCATATTGGCTAGGCTGATCCAACAATAGGGTATCGGTCTTTTTCCAATTCGCTACTTGGGCACTAAAAATGCGCTGTGAAGCCAGCTGAGCCCACAAAGCTCCTGGCCAGTGTCGGTACAAGATATGATCTCGTTGGATGGATTTGATCCCCGCATCGGTGGCATGAAGAATGTGTTTCCTAAAATCTATCTGCTCCGTTTGATGGACGCGCAATTCTTTTGCTTTGTCTTGGGTTAAAACCCAATGAATATGAGCCGGTAGCAGTTCAATATGAAATGAATCCGGTTGCCAAAAGGGATAAATTGACAGGTACAAAAAATCCATTGGCACATTTTGGCCTGCTAATTTTTTACGGATATGCGGGACAATGATCGACAGTTCCTCGGCCATGGCTTTTCGTTGCACCGGATCCTGGGTCCACAGTTGATATTCTTTTTGCAACATGTATTGTCCATACCGACCCAACTTAAAATGTGTTCCAGCAAAGTCCTCTCCTGTCGAAAAAACTGACTGCCCCTGTGCGGGACGGCCCATAAAAACCGTAATCATCCATCCCAAGTACCAAAATACCCGAAGTGAAGTAAAAAAATTGAAACTAATTGGTGAGGGGCAATTCATGTACACAAAGAGGAAGGGTCAGTATTTTGAATTCAAATTAAGAGGTTTTTCTTAAATACGGATGTAAGTTAGCCAATGAAGTACAAAAATAGCAGGTTATTTAATATGAAAGGCCATTTTAGTTGGTCAAAAACATGGAAGCTCTACAAGCCCAAATAAATCAAACATCCTCTAGCTGAGGATATTTATGGAATAGAAAGCCAAGAAAATCGAAAAAGAAGGGGCCGTCTCATTAATAAGATGAGGCGGTTTTTTTTGTTTTAGGTTATTGGATG
>VFQM010000142.1_pt1 | contig 90401 bp, 87 predicted proteins | sample 3512391 | NCBI WGS metagenome assembly VFQM01 (sample SAMN10412369, study PRJNA504923) | tailings metagenome | isolation source: Replicate 1 from Balatoc abandoned mine | place: Philippines | reverse complement strand
GTTCGACTTGTCCCACACCTGCACGCTCAGCATCCGCGGCTCGGGCGCCGAGACGGTGGCAACCTGCTGGAGCGGCATCATCGAGCCATAGACCTCGACCTGCACCGGATCGAGCAGGGTGGTGTTGGCGCGGCCGGTGCGCAGCCCCTGAAGATCGCTCTTGAGTGATTCCACGGCGCCCTTCATCCGGCGCTCGACATCGGCCTTGTCAAATTGCGGCATGGCTGGTTCCTCTGATTGTCTTAGCTGTCTTGCACGATGGTCTGGACGCCCTCGCCCGCGAGCACGCGGGCAAGATTGCCCTTCTCGCGGATCGAGAAGACCACGATCGGGATCTTGTTGTCGCGGCACAGGGCCACGGCGGAGGCGTCCATCACCTTGAGATTGTCGGCGAGGACGCGGTCGTAGGTGACGGTATCGAAGCGCACGGCTTGCGGGTTGTGCTTGGGATCGCTGTCATAGACCCCGTCGACGCTGGTGCCCTTGAGCAGCGCGTCGCACTTCATCTCCGCCGCGCGCAGGGCCGCCCCGCTGTCGGTGGTGAAATAGGGCGCGCCGACTCCGGCGGCGAAGATCACGACGCGGCCCTTTTCCAGATGGCGCTCGGCGCGGCGGCGGATCACCGGCTCGCACACCTTGTCCATCTCGATCGCGGATTGCACGCGGGTCTGGACGCCGATCTGTTCGAGTGCGTTCTGCATGGCGAGCGCGTTCATCACCGTCGCCAGCATCCCCATGTAATCGGCCTGCGCGCGGTCCATCCCCTTGGCCGCCCCTGCCATGCCGCGGAAGATGTTGCCGCCGCCGATCACGAGGCAGATTTCGAGCCCCGTTTCCTTGGCCGCCTTCACCTCGCGCGCGAGTTCGGCGACGAATTCAGGGTCGATGCCGAACTGCTGGTTGCCCATCAGCACTTCGCCCGAAAGCTTCAGGAGGACGCGCTTGATGGTGGGCAGGGACATGGAAGAGCAGGCTCCGGGCTGAATATTGGTGCGGGGGCACTTAACGGGCCACGCGCGATTTCGCAAAGGGTAAGCACGAGGCCGCCCCACGAAAACGGCCGCCGCAGCACGAGCTGCGACGGCCGCCTGATTGTTTTGAAGCCGGATCAGCCCTTGAGGGTGGCCGCCACTTCCGCGGCGAAATCGACTTCTTCCTTTTCGATGCCTTCGCCGAGCTGGAAGCGCACGTAATCGACCAGCTTGATCGACTTGCCGGCGTCCTTGGCGGCCTTGGCGATGTATTCTTCGACCGTGGCCTTGCCGTCCTTGACGAAGATCTGGCTGAGCAGCGCGTTTTCCTTGGCGAACTTCTTCACCGCGCCTTCGACCATCTTGGCCTGCACGTCGGCGGGCTTGCCGCTTTCGGCAGCCTTTTCGGCGGCGATCTTGCGCTCGCGCTCGATCACTTCGGCGTCGAGGCCGTCAGCGTCCAGCGCCTGCGGGAACATCGCGGCAGCGTGCTGGGCGATGTCCTTGCCGAGCGCGTTGAGCGTGTCGGCATCGGCGTCGGATTCGAGCGCGACCAGCACGCCGATCTTGCCGAGGCCGTCGGCAGCCGCGTTGTGGATGTAGGGAACGACGGCGCCCTGGGTCACGGCAACCTGCTTGATCCGGCGGATCTGCTGGTTCTCGCCGATGGTGGCGACGTTGTCGGTCAGCTTCTCGCCAACGGTGCCGCCTTCGGGATAGGCAGCCGCCTTGAGTGCCTCGACATCGCTGGTGCCGAGCGAGAGCGCGACAGCGGTGGCGTTGCGCACGAAGCTCTGGAACTGGTCGTTCTTGGCGACGAAGTCGGTTTCCGAGTTGATCTCGACGGCAACGCCCTTGGTGCCCTGCACCAGCACGCCGACCAGACCTTCAGCAGCCGTGCGGCTCGACTTCTTCTGGGCAGTGGCAAGGCCCTTGGCGCGCAGCGCGTCAACCGCAGCTTCGATGTCGCCGCCCGCTTCGGTCAGCGCCTTCTTGGCGTCCATCATGCCAGCGCCGGTGCGCTCGCGCAGCTTCTTCACGTCGGCGACGGAAATATCGGCCATGGTGATATCCTTCTTGTGTGTTGTCAGGCGCCCGGCCCTGCCGTTCCCGCGAAGGGGGGCAATGCCGGGCGCGCTAGAGGGGGAATGTGACGCCGGCGCGACGGATCACCGCCGCGCCCGCGCGGGAAATCAGCCTTCGGTTTCTTCCGCGGCCGGCTCTTCGGCGATCACGGCTTCGGCAGGCGGCTCGGCCATCGCGCCGAAATCGCTCGACACGTCGGCCTGGAACTTGCCCTTGCCGGCGAGCGCGGCTTCACCGATCGCCTGGCAATAGAGGCGCACGGCGCGGCTTGCGTCGTCATTGCCCGGAACCGGGAAGGCGATGCCGTTGGGATCGACGTTGGTGTCGAGGATCGCGATCACCGGAATGCCGAGCACGCCGGCTTCCTTGATGGCGAGGTCTTCCTTGTTGGCGTCGATCACGAACATAACGTCCGGAATGCCGCCCATGTCGCGGATGCCGCCGAGCGAGGCTTCCAACTTCTCGCGCTCGCGGGTGAGCTGGAGGACTTCCTTCTTGGTGAAGCCCGAGGTGTCGCCCGAGAGCATTTCCTCGAGGCTCTTGAGGCGGCGGATCGAGCCCGAGATGGTCTTCCAGTTGGTGAGCATGCCGCCCAGCCAGCGGTGGTTGACGAAGTGCTGGCCCGACATGCGCGCGGCTTCGGCGATCGGCTCCTGCGCCTGGCGCTTGGTGCCGACGAACAGCACCTTGCCGCCCGAACGCACGGTCGATTCGACGAAGTCCAAAGCGCGCGCGAACAGCGGCACGGTCTGCGACAGGTCGATGATGTGAACCCCGTTGCGCGCGCCGAAGATGTACGGCTTCATGCGCGGGTTCCAGCGGTGGGTCTGGTGGCCGAAGTGGGCACCGGCCTCGATCAGTTGCTGCATGGTGACGACGGGAGCCGCCATAGGTATTTCCTTTCCGGTTGTTCCTCTGGAAGGCTGGAACCGCGCTTGCGGAGTTCCCGCGAGCGGCACCGGTATGAGCGCCTTCCATGTGAATTTGCCTCGATAATGGCCGAATGCCCTGCCGAAGCGAGCGCGCCCTTAGCCGCACGGGCAGACGAAATCCAGTCCCTAATGGCCGCCTAGGGAAAAATCCGAACCAGAACGGTCTTAAACCCGCTTGACATGGGAGAACAGTTGGAGAACAAAGTGACAGAACAAACGCGGAACTTTCGGACTTAGGGGCAAACCACCATGCTTTCCATCGCGATCACCCTCCTGTTCACCCTCACCGGCCTCGTGGCGACGGCAACCGTCGTCCACTGCCTGATCGGCGCGCGAGCGGCCTATGTGCGGCTGATGCAAGAGGGTGAGGTGCTCCGCGCCGGACTTGCGCTTCAGGCGGCCGCGGTCGAGATGAGCCTGCGCCCGCGCAGCCCGGCGCCAGTGCGCCGCGCAGTCGCTACGCGGCGGCCGGCGCTTCCGGTGGCTGGCCCGCTTGCGAATCCTGCCTTCGCCGCCTGATGCGGGCATATTTGACGAGGCCGTAGGGCATCAGGGCGAGGTAGAAGACGCTGATCGCCGTCAGCGTCCACCACGGCTCCAGCAGCAGCGCGGCAAAGGCGAGACCGGTGAAGGCGATCAGCGGCAGGCGGATCGAACGGCGCGGCCGCAGCGAGGCCCAGCTCAGCGTCGGCAGGTTCGAGATCATCAGCCCCGCGATCAGCGTCAGCCACGCGGCCATGACGACAGGCTCGCGAAAGGCTTCCACGCCGGTCTCGTTCCACAGGTAGAAGGGCGTAAAGGCGAGCCCCGCCCCGACCGGTGCCGGGACGCCGGTCAGGAAACCGGCGGACTTGTGCGGCTGGTCGTCAACATCGATCCGCGCATTGAACCGCGCCAGCCGCAGCGCGCAACAGATCGCGAAGGCCAGTGCGGCAAACCAGCCGAAACGCTCCCATCCCTGCAGCGACCAGAGGAACAGGATCAGCGCCGGCGCCACTCCGAAGGACAGCGAATCGGCGAGGCTGTCGAGCTCTGCCCCGAAACGCGACTGGGCGTTGAGCAGCCGCGCAATGCGCCCGTCGATCCCGTCGAGAACCCCCGCCAGCACCACCAGACCGATCGCATAGGTCCAGTGCCCGTCGATCGCGAAGCGGATGCCGGTGAGGCCCGAGCACAGGGCCGCGGCCGTGATCGCGTTGGGCAGCATGGCACGCAAGGTCAGCCCGCCGCCGCCTGCGGCCCGGACCGGCTGCTCGTCATCCTCGTCCTCGGCCGCTTTCGGCCCGAGCCTTGCGGTCAGGAAACGCGCCCCGGGCAGCTTGCGCCCCGTGCGCGGGTGCTTGGCAGGCGGGCGGCTCATTGCGAAATCCCCTCGATCAGTCCGCGCCGGCCGATCTCGGCCAGCACCGTCTCGCCGGCGACCACGGTCTGGCCGATCATGACGGCAGGGTCGGTGCCGGCCGGCAGATAGACATCCACCCGGCTGCCGAAGCGGATCAGACCGACGCGCTGCCCCTTGGCGAGAATGTCGCCCGGCTTCACGAAAGGCACGATCCGCCGCGCCACCAGCCCGGCAATCTGCGTGAAGCCGACGCGGATGCCGTCGCTGCGTTCGACCAGCAGGTGCTGGCGCTCGTTCTCCTCGCTCGCCTTGTCGAGCTCGGCATTGACGAAGCGCCCCGGGATATAGACCACGCGGCGCACCGTGCCGCCCACCGGCGTGCGGTTGATGTGGACATCGAAGACGCTCATGAAGATCGAGACCCGCGTCACCGGCCCTGCCGGCAGACCGCTGGTGCCCGAGCCGTCCTCGATCTGCAATTCGAGCGGCGGCTCGCATTCCCGGATCAGGGTCACGATCCCGTCGGCCGGCGAGAGAATCACATTGTCGGCCTGCGGCACCACGCGCTCGGGGTCGCGGAAGAAGGCGAAGATCCCGGCCGAGAGCAGCAGCAGCGGCCAGCCGATCAGCTCCCAGTCGAGCACCAGCAGGAACACCGCGCTCGCCGCAGCCGCGATGAGGCCGAACTTGCGACCCTCCGGATGGATCGCGGGCCAGTCCCAGTCGGCCTCGCCCCGGCCCTTGTTATCGAGGATTTCGCCTGCCATCCGACCGGACTTAGGCGCTGTTCCCGTGGCGGACAAGCGCATCCGCGCCCTTTGTTCCGCCGGCGTCAGGGTTTTGCTAAGCATGTTAGGCTAATGACGGGGGCGTATGGATACACAGCGCAACCCTGCGCCCCGCCTCGCCGGCGAGGTGCCCGTTCTCGTCATCGCATTTGCCCTTTTCGTGCTGTGCACCGGACTGCTCGCCCACCGCGGGATCTGGCCCGCCATCGGCCCGGTGCTGGCGAGCGGCTCGCTGTTCGCGGTTAGCATCATTATCGTTGTCTGCTGCGATGCCGGGATCGTGCTGGCGCGGTATCGCCCCGCCTCGCCCACTGCCTTCCTGCGCGATCGCTACACCACGCCCGCCCTGCGCGCCGCGGCGCTCAACGGCCTGCCGATGCTTGCAGTCTGCACGGTGCTGCTGCCCTATTTCTCGAAGATGAAAGCAGCGATCCCGCTGTTCAACGATTACACCTGGGACGCCACCTTCATCGGCTGGGACCGGGCGATCTTCTTCGGCCTAGATGCCTGGCAAGTGATGCAGCCGGTCCTGGGTTACCCGGTCATCACCGCTGCACTGGCGGCGCTTTATCAGGTCTGGCTGCTGCTGCTTTACCCGGGCGTCCTGTGGTTCGCGCTGGTGCGGATGGATGAAACCGTGCGCCGCCGCTTCTTCCTCACCTATGTCCTGAGCTGGACGGTGGTCGGCGGCGCGATGGCGACCGCCCTCGCCTCGGTCGGCCCGTGTTTTGTCGGGCCGCTACTGGGGGATCGCACTTTCGATGTGCAGATGGCCTATCTCAATGCCGCGAATGCCGAGGTGCCGGTGATGACGCTGCATGTGCAGCAAATGCTGCTCGACTGGTTCCACGCCGATGCCGATGGCCTCGGCAGCGGGATCACTGCCATGCCCAGCATGCACGTGGCAGTCGCCTTCCTGTTCTGGCTGGCGATGCGCCGCGCCGCGCCGCGCGCGGCACCGTGGTTCGGACTGTTCCTGGCACTCATCTGGATCGGCTCGGTGCACCTTGCCTACCACTATGCCGTCGACGGACTGGTCTCGGTGATTGCGGTCGCGCTGCTGTGGCGGCTCAGCGGGCAGGTCTTCGCCGTCTGGGATGCCCGCCTCGCCCGTCAGCCGACCTTGCGCACGAACACCGTGCCGGCCGAATAGCCTGCACCGAAGGAGCAGATCAGGCCGGTGTCGCCGGCCGCAAGATCCTCGCTGTGCTGGTGGAATGCGATGATCGAGCCCGCGCTCGAGGTGTTGCCATAGGTGTCGAGCACGGTCGGGCTCTCGTCCTCGCTCGCCTCGTGGCCGAGCACCTTGTGCGCGATCAGGCGGTTCATGCCCGCATTGGCCTGATGCAGCCACAAGCGGCGCAGGCTTTCAGGATCGATCCCGAGGCGCTGCGCCTCGTCGAGGATCATCTGCGCGACCATCGGCACGACTTCCTTGAAGACCTTGCGGCCCTCCTGGACGAACAGCTTGTCGGCTTTGCCCTCGCCCTCGGGCGCGGCGCGGTTGAGGAAGCCGAAATTGTTGCGGATATTATTCGAGAACACCGTCTTCAGCCTGGTGCCGAGGATATCCCAGTGCTGTGCCGGGGCGATCGCGGCGTCCTCGACCAGCACCGCGGTGGCAACATCGCCGAAGATGAAGTGGCTATCGCGGTCGCGCCAGTTGAGGTGCCCCGAGGTGATCTCGGGGCTGACCACCAGCACCGAGCGGGCATTGCCGGCGCGGATGTAGTCGGCCGCGGTCTGGATGCCGAAGGTGGCGGAGGAACAGGCCACGTTCATGTCGAAACCGAAGCCCTCGATGCCGAGCGCCTGCTGGATCTCGATTGCCATCGCCGGATAGGCGCGCTGCATGTTCGAGGCCGCGCACAGCACCGCATCGACATCTTCAGGCTTGCGTCCGGCGCGCTCGAGCGCCTGCTTCGCGGCGGCCACGCCGATCTCGGCCATGACCGAGATCTCGTCATTGCCGCGCTCGGGCAGACGCGGGCACATGGTGTCGGGATCGAGGATCGCGGCCTTGCTCATCACGTGGCGGGCCTTGATGCCGCTCGCCTTCTCGATGAACTCGACCGAGGAATAGGCCAGCGGCTCGGCGTCGGGGTTGGCGGCATTGTGGCGGTCGACGAAGGCGTTGAAGCTGGCGACCAGCTCCTCGTTGGTGATGCTGTCGGCGGGCGTGAACAGCCCCGTGGCGGAGATGACGGGGCGACCGGTCGGAGCGGCAGTCATGGGGCGTTGCGTTTCCTGCATGGGTGACACTTGCATGGGACGCGGGCCTTACTGCCCGCCCTCACCTGCCGCAAGCCCTGCCTCCGCGCCGGGCGCGCCGAGCACCTCGCGCAGCAGCGGATTGGGGAAGGTGCGGGCGATGGTGACGGCGTGGAATTCCTCGGTGAGGCCGGGAAGCTGGGCGAGTTCGTAGAGCGTGCCGTTCGCCAGCTCGTCGCGCACCACGATCGGCGGGATAACGGCGACCCCGGCATCGGAGCGCGCGAGCAGGCGCAGCATCGCCATGTCGTCGGCCTCGGCGGCGATGCGCGGGACGATGCCAAGGGTCTCGACCATGGCGTCGAACCCGGCGCGCAGGGCGGTTTCGGGCGTGGGGAGGATCAGCGGTGCCTCGGCCAGCAGCACATTGAGGCCGCGCGCTGCGAGCGCCAGCCGCGAGCGTGCTCCGACGAGGCTGACGGGCTGCTCGGCAAGGCGGCGGACCAGATAGGGGCTCGCCGCATCGCGCGCCGGCACCTGGTTGGTGAGCAGCACGTCGATCCGCAGCGCGTCGAGGGCGCGCAGCAGCGAGGCCTGCGTGCCCGAACGCAGCACCACCTCGACATCGTCGCGCCCCAGCAGCGGCGCAAGGAAGCCCATCTGGAAATTGCGCGACAAGGTGGCGAGCGCCCCGATCCGCAGCACCTTGCGCTGCCCGCCCACCGCCCGGAACGTGGCGGTAAGCTGCTCGGAGGCACGGAATATCTGTTCGGCATAGTCGAGCGCGATGCGCCCCGCCTCGGTGAGGACGAGGTTGCGCCCGCGTCGCTCGAACAGATCATGGCCGAGATCGGCCTCGAGCGCCTTGATCTGGGTCGAGACCGCGCTCTGCGAGATGTTGAGCGCGCGGGCGGCGGCGGTGAGCGTGCCCTCGCGGGCGACAGCGCGGAACAGGCGCAGGTGGTGGAGGTTGAGGCTCGCCATCAGGGCTGCTCCGGAGGATTGTTCGATCAGAACGAATGATTGCGGGCAAAATATGTATTTTCTTTGATTCCGTCCAGACCCTATCCGCCTTGCGACGATCACCGCGCCGCTGACGGAGAGCCCGCATCATGTCTGACGCCTTCGCCCTCACCATGCTCGCGCCGCTGGCGCTGGTCCCCGGCATCCTGCTGGCTCTGGCGCGTCCGGGCAAGCGCCCGGGAGTGCTGCCGCGCCTTGCGGAACTCTCGGCCCTCGCCGCCTTCGCGCTCGCGCTAGCCGGCCTCGCCCAGAGCGCGCTCGGCACACCTGCCGCCGTCGCGCTGCTCGAGGCGCCCTTCACTCTTGCCCTGCGCGCCGATCTCGTGGCCGCCAGCATGGCCGCACTGGTCGGTTTCATCGGCTGGATCGTGATGCGCTACAGCCGCACCTATCTCGACGGCGAGGCGCGCGAGGGGGCGTTCCACGGGCTGATGCTCGCGACGCTTGCCGCGGTGCTGGTGTTCGTGCAGGCGGGCACCCTGCCGACCCTGATGATCGCCACCTTCGCGGTCGGCATCACGCTCAGGCAATTGCTGCTGTTCTACCCCGACCGCCCCGAGGCCCGGCGCGCCGCGACCAAGTTCTCGCGGGTGTGGTTTGCCGGCGATGTCATGCTCGCCTGCGCCGCCGGACTGCTGCACGCGCGCTTCGGGACACTCGATGTGACCGCGCTCCCCGCCGCCGCCGCCGCAAACGGCCCCGGCCTTGCCGGAACCCTTGCCATCGCCGCGATCATTGCAGCCGCCGCGCTCAAGACCGCCGCTTTCCCGCTGCACGGCTGGCTGACCGAGGTGATGGAGGCCCCCACCCCCGTCTCCGCCCTGCTCCACGCCGGAATCATCAATTCGGGCGGCGTCCTTCTCATCACCGCCGCCGGCCTCGTCCAGCAGAGCGCCGGCGCGATGGCGGCCCTTGTCATGATCGGCGGCTTCACCGCGCTGTTCGGCGCCGCCGTGATGCTCACCCAGAGCGCGATCAAGACCGCGCTGGCCTGGTCGACGGTCTCGCAGATGGGCTTCATGCTGCTGCAATGCGGCCTCGGCCTGTGGACGCTGGCGCTGCTGCACATCGTCGCCCACTCGCTCTACAAGGCCCACGCCTTCCTCTCCTCGGGCAATGCCGTGGCCGAGGTGGCGAGCATCCGCCGCCCCGGCCCGGTCGCGGTGCCGAGCGTGGCGGCGGTGCTCAAGAGCTTCGCCCTTGCGCTGGCCATCTTCGCCGCAATCGCCGCTGCCTTCACCTATGCCTTCGGCCCCAAGACCCCGCAGGCGCTGGCACTTGGCGCGATCCTGATCTTCGGGGTGGCCTACCTCGTCGCCCAGGGCCTTGCCGACCGCGCTCCGGTCGCTCTGACCAAGCGCACCGCTGCGGCCTCGCTCGGCGCTGCGGCAGCCTACTTCAGCTTCCAGACCATCGCCCAGACGATCTGGGGCCCGGTGCTGCCCGCCGCCCCGATGCCGGGCGAACTTGAATGGGCGCTGCTGGTCGTCGCGGTCGCGAGCTTCGGCCTCGTCGCCTTCGCGCAGGCACTGTTCCCGCTGTGGGCGCACCACCCCGCCACTGCCGGCCTGCGCGTCCACCTTGCCAACGGCCTCTACCTCAACGCCCTGCTCGACCGCGCGATCGGCGGCTTCCGCACCGCCACCGATCCCCGTTCCGGCCGCTGAACGGACATCACGGAGACCTGCCATGCTGATGAACCACGCCGACATCGCTCCGGCCCGCTTCTCGGCGGTGCTCGAGGCCGCCGAACAGGCCGGCCGCGCCATCCCTCCCGCCTTCCCGCTCGATGCGACCGTGGCGGTCAACCCCTTCCTCGGCCAGACCGGCGAGGACCTTGCCACCGCCGCCGCCCGGCTGGCCCGGGTCGCCGGTGTGCGGGTGACACGGACCGGCGCGGACTATGCCGAGGCGATCGCCGCTGGCCGGATCGGCGAGGAAGATCTCGCCGGTGCGCTCGCCGCCTCACCCTCCCCGCTCAAGCCCGCCGACACTGCCGCCCTGCGCGCGATTGCCGCAAATCTCGGTGACGGCCCCGCCCCGCGCGCCCTGCCCACCGTTGCCGATCTGGCCGCAGAGGCGACCGGGATCGACTGGCCCGCGCTGGTCGACAAGTGCATCGGATTGTGGGCCGCAGGCCATTTCGACCGCGGGCAGGCGCTGTGGTCGCCGGCTCCGGGCGCCGAGGCCTTCACCGCCTGGCGCGGCTGGGCGATGCATGACCTCACCCCCGAGATCGCCGGCCTCAAGGGCTTCTGCGCCCATGTCGCCTCGGCCCCCGACACTACCGAGCGCGCGATCCTCTCTGCCGCCGAGACGCTCGGCCTTGCCGAGACGAGCGCGCCCACCGCCTTCCACCGCCTCGCCATGAGCCTTGGCGGCTGGGCGCAGCACGCCCGCTGGCTGCTGTGGCAGGCGGAACTTGCCGGCGGCTCCGACCGCACGCTGATGGACCTCCTCGCGATCCGCCTGATCTGGGACGAGGCGCTGCTGGTGCAGACCCCCGCGATTGCCGCCAAGTGGGCCGAGACCGTCGCCGCCCACGCCGCGCCGGTCGCGCCGACGCGGGACGATGTCGCGCTGGCGATCCTGCAGGACGCAGCCGACCGCGGTCACCAGCGCCGTCTCGCCGCCGCGCTCGACGGCGCCGCCCCGGCGGCCGGACAGCGTCCCTTCCTGCAAGCCGCCCTCTGCATCGATGTGCGTTCCGAAGTGTTCCGCCGCGCCCTCGAATCTGTCGAGGATACGGTCGCAACCATCGGCTTTGCCGGCTTTTTCGGGCTCCCGCTGGCACACCACGCACATGGCTCGGACATCCTCGAGGCGCGCCTGCCGGTGCTGCTCAACCCTGCGGTCCAGACCACCAGCGCAGGCGATCCGGCGAAGGATCAGGCCGACCGCATCGCCGCCCGCGGCCGCCGCGCCTGGGGCCGCTTCCGGCAGGCGGCGGTCTCCTCCTTCGCCTTTGTCGAGGCGATGGGGCCGGTCTATGCGGTCAAGCTGGTGAAGTCGGCGCTGGGCTTTGCCCCCCGCGCCAAGGCCGAACCCGCGCCGCAGGTCGTCGGCGGGATGAGCGCCGAGGCCAAGGCCGACACCGGCGCTGCCGTGCTCAAGGCGATGAGCTTGCAGCGCGGCCACGGCGAGATCGTCCTGCTGCTCGGCCATGGCGGCAATGTCACCAACAACCCGCATGAAAGCGCCTATCACTGCGGCGCCTGCGGGGGCTACACGGGCGAGGTCTCGGCACGGCTGCTGGCGATCCTGCTCAATGATCCCGAGACCCGCGCCGGCCTCGCCTCGCGCGGGGTCGAGGTGGCCGATGACACGCTGTTCGTGGCGGGTCTGCACGACACCACCACCGATGCGGTCATGATCTATGACGATGGCCTGCCTGCCGCCCGCGCCGGCGATCTGGCGCGGGTCCGCACCATACTGGCGCAGGCGGCCAAGATCGCCCGCGCCGAGCGCGCCTTGCGGATCCCCGGCGCCAGCGGCGAGAGCCTGCCCGCCCGCGCCCAGAACTGGGCCGAGATCCGTCCGGAATGGGGTCTTGCCGGATGCGCCGCCTTCATCGCCGCCCCGCGCGCGGCGACCGCTGGCCGCGATCTGGGGGGGCGCGCCTTCCTCCACTCCTATGACTGGCGCGCCGACGAGGGCTTCGGCACGCTCGAACTGATCATCACCGCCCCGGTGGTGGTGGCGAGCTGGATTTCCCTCCAGTATTACGGATCGAGCGTCGCGCCCGGGATGTTCGGCGGCGGCAACAAGCTGATCCATAATGTCGTCGGCGGGATCGGGGTGATCGAGGGCAATGGCGGCCGCCTGCGCGCCGGCCTGCCGTGGCAGGCGGTGCATGATGGCGATGCGCTCCAGCACGAGCCGCTGCGCCTCTCGGTGATGATCGAGGCCCCCCGCGAAGAGATGCTCCGCATCCTCGAGCAGCACCCCGGCGTGCGCGCCCTGTTCGACAATGGCTGGCTGCACCTCTTCGCGCTGAAGGACGGCAAGGTCGATGCGCGCTATGTCCCGGGATTGGCGTTTGCCGAGGCTCCGGCGGTGGCAGAGGCAGCCTGAGGCATTGCCCGGCTCAGGCCGGTCGCCCTCCCGGGGAAAATCGAGCAAGCCGGAATAATCGGCAGCGATGATCCGTTGAAGCCGGCAAGCCCCTCTTGCCGTGAACGGATGACCGACCGATGCCGACACACCTTGCCTTCGCCTTGCCGGACACAGGCGCCTCGCCTGCAAGGATGCAGCCTGCGACAGCCGAGGGGCTTTCGCCGGTCGACACGCTGCCCTGGCTGTCGGCCACCGCGCCCGCGCCCGGCAGCGCCCGCGGCGGGAGGCGGGCGTTCGGCCCGGGGCATACGGGGCCGGTGTTCCAGGCCGGGCTCGCGCTGGCCTTTGCGGCGCTGGTCGGCGCGGCCTACCTTCTGCCGGGCGATGATGCTCTGCCGCCTGTCCCGGGTGATGCCGGGGGAGTGGCCCTCACACCGGCAGCGCCTCTTTCGGCAGGGTCCGGAACGGGAACCGCTCGGGGTACAGGCAAGGGGCAGGCGCTGGTCGATGCGGCCCTGTCGCTGATCGGGGTGCCGGAACGCTCCGGGCCACGTGCGGGCGCTGCCCGCCCGAAGCCGGTCACCGGAGCGCCGATCATCGTGCGGGCACCGCGCCCGCTCCCCCGGGTCGCCCCCGCGCCGGTGGCCGAACAGCCGCTCGCGCCTCCCTCTCCACCTGCCGGCGCCATGGGCCAGACCGCGGCCGCGGACGAGGGCGCGGATATGCCCGCCACCCGGGCAAGGCTGAAGAGGTTCCGGTCGACCATGGACGCCTGCCGCGATGCGGTGCGCGATGTGATCCGTCTGGGCGAGCGCCAGCGGCCGGGCCGCAACGCATCGGCCGGGGACCTGACCGGCCACAAGCTGCGGCAGCAGAATGCCGAGGCGGCGAGGACCTACCGCAGCTATCTCGACACGCTGGCCCGCTCGATGCGGGGTAAGGTATCCGACGCGACCGCACGGCAGGCGCTCGAGCGGGCGCGCCAGACACTGGCCTATCTCGAGACAATGCGCGCCGATTCCAGCGCCTCGCTGCGCTGATCCCGGCCCGCTCCAGCCCCCCGCTCGCGCCCTCCAGACCCCGCCCAGACCCCCGCCAGCACGGCCTTACGGACCGCTTTTGCGGGTGTTTCACGTGAAACATGGGAGGAAGTGGTGGACAGGGCTGGATTCGAACCAGCGTACGCTTGCACGGGCAGATTTACAGTCTGCTGCCTTTAACCACTCGGCCACCTGTCCACACAGTCCCCTCGTCCGAGGGGGGCGTTCCCGAGCCCCGCGAGGCTCTGAAATTGCGCGAGTCCCCGAGGGGCCCGCTGCCGAGAGGCGCCCCTTTGGCGAAGCGGTGCTTGCCTGTCAATGGCCCTGCTGGCAGGGGGCATCCTTCAATGCCGGAAAGGCCAGGGAACAAGCATGGGCAAAGGTGAAAGAAAGCGCGCTCTGAGGGGCCGTGCAGGCCGGATGAAGGGCGGGCGCGGTTCGGGCCGCGCGAGCAGCGGGCAGGTCCGCCTGTGGGGCCGCCACGCGGTCGAGGCGGCGCTGAAGAACCCGGAGCGCCAGCATCGCAAGCTCTGGGCCACCCCCGAGGGCCTCGAAAGCCTGGACGGCGAACTGCCCGCCGATTTTCCGATCGAGCACGCCCAGGCCGCAGACCTTGCGCGCCTCGTCGCCAAGGATGCGCCCCACCAGGGTCTCGTCCTCGAATGCGCGCCGCTGGAAGATGTGTTCCTCGACGAGGTTGCACTGGGCGAGGCGAACCGCCCTGTCGTGGTGCTCGACCAGGTCACCGATCCGCACAATGTCGGCGCGATCATGCGCTCGGCGGCGGCTTTCGGCGCGGCGGCGATCGTGACCCAGGACCGCCACGCCCCGCCCGAGGGCGGCGTGCTCGCCAAGGCGGCCTCGGGCGCGCTGGAAACCATGCCTTGGGTCCGCGTCGTCAATCTCGCCCGCGCGCTCGAGGAGCTGGCCGAGGCCGGTTACTGGCGCATCGGCCTGGCGGGCGAGGCCGATGCGGTGCTGGCCGACATCATGCCGACCGGCCCGCTGGCAATTGTTCTGGGGGCCGAGGGCGAGGGCCTGCGGCACAATATCGCCGCCCACTGCGACGTGCTGGCCAAACTGCCGATCTCCTCGGCGATCGAAAGCCTAAATGTCTCGAACGCCGCTGCAATTGCGCTTTATGCGGCGGCCTCGCGGGGGTAGAAGCCTCGGCGAGAGGGGAATGATCATGACCATTTTTTCGCGCGTCCGCCTGCAAGGAGCGGCGCTGCTTGCCGGCTTTGCGCTCACGCTGACGGGGTGCTTCATGTCGCCCGGCAAGTTCACCTCCGAGCTTGCGCTGACCGGGCCTGACACCTTCACCTTCAGCTACGAGGGCGAGATCTTCTTCCTCGGCATGTCCAAGCTCGCCCGGATGGGGGCCGGCGTCGAGGAGCCCTTCGCGCCCTACTGCGTCGACGACCAGACCTACGAGAACCGCGTCTGCACCAGCGAGGAAGAGGCCGAACAGCGCAAGGAGTGGGAAGCCGGCGCTGCCGAGCGCGCGGAGAAGGCGCGCAAGGACACCGAGAACATGAAGTTGATCATGGGCGGCATCGACCCCTCCGATCCCAAGGCCGCCGAGGAACTGGTCAAGCTGCTCGAGCGGCAGAAGGGCTGGAACCGCGTGGTGCACAAGGGCGACGGGCTGTTCGAGATCAGCTATTCGGTGAGCGGCACGCTCGGCCACGATTTCATGTTCCCGCAGATCGAGGGCTTCCCGCCGACCAATCCCTTCGTGCAGATGTTCCTGCGCGACGGCAGCCAGGTGCGGATCAACGCGCCCGCTTTCGTGTTCCAGACAAGCGAGAGCCCGATTCCCGGTATCGGCGGCTTCGGCCCCCTTGCGGGGCTCGCGGCAATGGGCGCGGCCGAGGAAGCGAAGGAGAAGGCCGGTGAGGGCAAGGAACCCGAAGCGCTCCCCGGCGTGCCGGTTCTGGACGGGACCTTCACGATCCGCACTGCGGCCGGGATGCGGATTCTCGCCAACAACACCGACGAAGGACCGCAAGCCGCGCCGGGCGGCGGCGAAGTGCTCCGCTGGGCGATCTCGCCGCGCACCATGCAATCGCCGACTGCGCTGGTGGTCACCGCCCCGCGCTGAGCCGGCGCAGGCCGAGGCCACAAAAAACCCCGGCAGCCGCGTGGCTGACGGGGTTTTTTCATGCCCGTCTAAGGGGGCGTCAGGCCGGTCGGCCCGCGATCAGTTGACCGCGTCCTTCAGACCCTTGCCTGCCTTGAACTTGGGCTGGTTGGAAGCCTTGATCTTCATCGGCTCGCCGGTGCGCGGATTGCGCCCCGTCGAGGCCTTGCGCTTGGCGACCGAGAATGTGCCGAAGCCGACCAGACGGACTTCGTCACCGCCCGAAAGCGCTTTCGTGATCGCGTCGAACACGCTTTCAACAGCGTTCGATGCGTCGCTTTTCGAAAGACCGCTAGCGTTGGCAACTTCGCTGATCAGGTCGTTCTTGTTCATGTGGGAACCCCTCGCTGCAGGATTTCATTCAATAGATGAATCGCTTGTGTCGAAAGCGGGCGAATTGAGACGTTTTTGCCTGCACTGTCAAAGGCAATCCGCCCCGTTCAGCGCCCTTCCCTGAACATCTTGGACGCTCCTGCGCCCGAACCGGGTCGGGCGCACCGAGCAGGACCTTGAAGCCTTCTTCCGAATGGATGCGATCCCTGCCGCGAATCGCGACAAGTGGCGCGATCCTAGCGCCTCAATGGGCGGTTGGCACCTCCCCAGAAGTACCTGTCGCGGCCGGGGCCGGACCGGCGGCCGGCTGGCTCGCCAGATCATCGGCCTCGGTCCACTCGATCGGCTCGAGCGGCTCCACCAGCGCCCGGGCCAGCACCTCGTCGACATGGGCGACGGGAATGATCTCCAGACCCTCCTTGGCATTGGCCGGAATCTCGGCGAGGTCCTTGACGTTCTCCTCGGGGATGAGGACCGTCTTGATCCCGCCGCGAAGCGCCGCGAGAAGCTTTTCCTTGAGCCCGCCGATCGCGAGAACCCGGCCCCGCAGGGTGACCTCGCCGGTCATCGCCACATCAGGGCGCACGGCGATGCCGGTGAGGGTCGAGACGATCGAGGTCACCATCCCGATCCCTGCGCTCGGCCCGTCCTTGGGCACCGCGCCTTCGGGCAGGTGGATGTGGACGTTCTTGCGGTTGAAGACGCTGGGCTTGATCCCATAGGCGGGCGCACGCGCCTTCACGAAGCTGAAGGCCGCCTGCACGCTCTCGTTCATCACCTGACCGAGCTTGCCGGTGGTCTTGATCTCGCCCTTGCCCGGCGTGGTGACGCTCTCGATGGTGAGGAGTTCACCCCCCACCGAGGTCCACGCCAGCCCCGTCACCGCGCCGACCTGCGGCTCCTCCTCCGAGACGCCATGCTTGAAGCGGCGCACACCGGAGAAATCGCCGAGGTTTTCAGGCGTGACAGTGACGCTCTTGACCTTGCCTTCGAGGATCTGGCGCAGGGATTTGCGCGCAAGCTTGGCGATCTCGCGCTCCAGCGTACGGACGCCCGCCTCGCGGGTGTAATAGCGGATGAGGTCGCGCAGGGCATCTTCCTGAAGGGTGAACTCGCCCTTCTTGAGCCCGTGCGCCTTGACCTGCTTTTCGACCAGATGGCGCTGGGCGATCTCGACCTTCTCGTCCTCGGTATAGCCCTCCAGCCGGATGATCTCCATGCGGTCGAGCAGCGGCTGCGGCAGGTTGAGGCTGTTCGCGGTGCACACGAACATGATGTCGGAGAGATCGAGGTCGAGCTCGAGATAATGGTCCTGGAACTTGGCGTTCTGTTCAGGGTCGAGCACCTCAAGCAGCGCCGAGGCCGGATCGCCGCGGAAATCCTGCCCGAGCTTGTCGATCTCGTCGAGCAGGAACAGCGGGTTCGACGTGCCCGCCTTCCTGAGGTTGGCGACGATCTTGCCCGGCATCGAGCCGATATAGGTGCGCCGGTGCCCGCGGATTTCCGCCTCGTCACGCACGCCGCCAAGCGACTGGCGCACGAATTCGCGGCCGGTCGCCTTGGCGATCGACTTGCCGAGGCTCGTCTTGCCCACGCCCGGAGGCCCGACGAGGCACAGGATCGGCCCCTTGAGCTTGTTGGTGCGGGCCTGCACTGCGAGATATTCGACGATGCGGTCCTTGACCTTCTCCAGCGCGTAGTGATCCGCATCGAGGATCTCCTGCGCCTTGGCGATGTCCTTCTTCAGCTTCGATTTCTTGCCCCATGGCAGGCCGAGCAGCACATCGAGGTAGTTACGGATCACCGTCGCCTCGGCGCTCATCGGCTGCATCGAGCGCAGCTTCTTCAATTCCGCCTGCGCCTTGGCCCGGGCTTCCTTGGAAAGCTTCGTCTTTTCGATCTTCTCGGCGAGTTCGGCAAGCTCGTTGCCCTCGCCCTCGTCGCCGCCGCCCAGTTCCGACTGGATCGCCTTCAACTGCTCGTTGAGGTAATATTCGCGCTGGGTCTTCTCCATCTGGCGCTTCACGCGCCCGCGGATGCGGCGCTCGACCTGCAGCACCGAGAGCTCGCCTTCCATGAAGGCCATGACGAGTTCGAGCCGCTTCAAGGGATTGCTCTCGGTCAGCAGGCTCTGCTTGTCCGACACCTTGGCGCTGATCGCGGCAGCGATGGTGTCGGCGAGCTGGCCGGCATCATCGACCTCGCTGAGATCGACGCCCGAATCCTCGCCCATCTTCTTGTTGAGCTTCACATATTCGCCGAACTGCTCGGTCACCTGGCGCATCAGCGCGGTCACCTCGCTGCCGGAGACGGTCTCCGGCTCAATCGGCGCGACTTGCGCAAGCAGGTGCGTCCCCGCATTCTCCAGCGCCGCGAGCCGCGCACGGGTCTTGCCCTCGACCAGCACGCGAACGGTGCCATCGGGCAGCTTCAGCAGCTGGAGCACCTGCGCGATGACGCCGACGTCGTAAAGATCATCACCCTCGGGATCGTCGCAGCCCGGGTCAAGCTGGGCGAGCAGGACAATGTCCTTGGAAGCTTCCATCGCGGCTTCGAGCGCCGCCACCGATTTGTCGCGCCCGACGAAGAGGGGCACCACCATGCCGGGGAAAACGACGATGTCGCGGAGCGGAAGGAGAGGGTAGGTCTGGGTCATTCCCGAGATATGGGAAGGCCTCCCCGCTCCCGCAATGGCCCCGTCAGGCTAAGCTGTGGAAGCGGAGTAAGCCGACCCGGCCTTAACCCAACCCCGGCAGGTTGAAGCCCGGGGGCAGGCCCATCGAGGACTGCATGTCCTTCATCTGCTGTTCCGAGACGCGGTCGGCGCGGTCGCGGGCGTCGTTGAAGGCTGCGGCGACGAGATCTTCGAGGATCTGCTTGTCGTCGGCGTTCATCAGGCTGTCGTCGATGCTGACCCCGAGAATGCGGCCCTTGGCGCTGGCGCGGACCTTGACGAGGCCACCGCCCGCCGTGCCTTCGACCTCGATCGAATCGAGCTTTACCTGCATCTCGTTCATCTGCTTGCTGATGGTCTCGGCAGCCTTCTGGGCAGCGGCCATCATCTCTTCCATCGACTTCATCGCAGGGTACTCCATCAATTCCAGGGGGGGCTACCGGCGGCAACGCGCGCCGGTTCCGTGCCGAGCAACTCGGCATCGGGGAAGGCTTCGAAGGCGGCCTTGACCAGCGGGTCGGCGCGGATGCGCGCGTCCTCGGCAGCGGCTTCGGCCTCGGCGGCCTCGCGCAAGCTCGGTTGCGCTGCGCCGGTGCCCTTCTCGATCATCCAGCGCTTGCCGGTGATCTTGAACAGCGCCTCGCGGATGTCGGCCTCGGGGTTGTCGGGGAAGCTGTCGGCCTGCTCGTAGACGAGGCGTTCGGGGCCGAGCTCGATCACCCGCACCCGATCGCGCATGATCTGGGCGACGCGCAACTGCCCTGAGGCATCGACCTGCTCGACCAGTTCAGCCCACGAAGGTCCGGACGAAACCGCCGCCGGAGCGGGCGCGGCAGCAGCAGGCGCGCCGGGCATCGCAGGGGCGGCCGCGATACCGCTCGCCGCCAGCTCCTCGATCCGCCGCGCAAGCTTGCCCGGATCGGGCATCTGGCCGGCATGAAGCACCCGCAGCAGCGCCATCTGGAGCGAGACCAGCGGATCCGGCCCGGTGCGAACCTCGTCATGCCCCTTCAGGAGCAATTGCCACAGGCGGTGCAGTTCCCCTGCCCCCAGCCGTGCCGCAAAATCGGCCAGCGCGGCGCGTTCATCCTCGGCTGGCGCGTCAGGCTCGCCGCCCGAGACCTGCGCCAGCGTGATGCGGTGGACGAGGTCCATCAACGCCCGCATCAGCGCGAGCGGCTCGACCCCGAGCGCATATTGCTCGTCGACCGCTGCCAGCATCGCCTTGGCATCGCCTTCGAGGAGGTGGCCGAGCAGGCGCCGCTGGGCGCTCTTGTCTGCCAGCCCCAGCATGTCGCGCACACGGGCCGCGGCGACCTTGCCCTCGCCGTCGAGATCGGCATGGGCGATCGCCTGATCGAGGATCGACAGGCCATCGCGCACCGAGCCTTCCGCGGCATTGGCGATGATCGAGAGGGCCTCGGCTTCTGCATCGACACCTTCGAGGCGGCAGACCTTGGCGAAGTGCTCGGCGAGCAGCGCGACCGGGATGCGGCGCAGGTCGAAGCGCTGGGTGCGGCTCAACACCGTGACCGGGAGCTTGTCGACCTCGGTGGTGGCGAACAGGAACTTCACATGCGGCGGCGGTTCCTCAAGTGTCTTGAGCAAGGCGTTGAACGCGTTGCGCGACAGCATGTGGACTTCGTCGATGATGTAGATCTTGTAGCGCGCCGAGACGGCGGCGTAGCGCACCTGCTCGATGATCTCGCGCACGTCGTCGACCCCGGTGTTGGAGGCCGCGTCCATCTCGATCACATCGATGTGGCGGCCTTCGGCGATCGCGGTGCAGGGCTCGCACTGGCCGCAGGGGTCGATCGTGGGGCCGCCCTGCCCGTCGGTGCCGACGCAGTTCAGCGCCTTGGCGATGAGGCGGGCGGTCGAGGTCTTTCCGACCCCGCGCACCCCGGTCATCAGGAAGGCATGGGCCAGCCGGTCGCGGGCGATGGCATTGGCGAGGGTGCGGACCATCGCCTCCTGCCCGATCAGCTCCGAAAAGGTCTGCGGGCGATATTTGCGCGCCAGCACGCGGTAGGGCTGGGCCGGATCCTTGGCGGGGGCCGTGGGCGCAGCGGGTGGTGCGGCTACCGGAGCGGGCGCGGAAGGAGGTTGAGGCACCGGATCGCCGAACAGCGCGCTTTGCCCTGCTTCTTCCAGCTCGGCAGCAGTCGGCCCGCTCTCTTCCTCGGGCAGTTCGGGGTCGGAATCGCTCATCACGGCCCCACCTTAAGCCCGCTGCACGCCAATGTCGAAGCCTTGCGGGCGTTCTTCACCATCGGCGCGCTTGACGTAGCCGCTCCATCCGCATTCTATCCCGCCGGACACAGGAGCGCACGATGACAACCATTCCGGGCCGGATCACCGATAATCACACCGGCCCTCTGGTGGTGTTCCTGATCGGGATGCGGATCAACCATTTCCACAAGGTCGGACAGTGGCTGCCGGTTTTCCGCGCCATGGGCCCCATGCTGCGCGAGCTCCACAGCAATCCGGAAAGCGGTTTTCTCGGCACCGAATACGCATTGTGCAGCCCGCGCCAGATACTCCTGCTGCAATACTGGCGGGGCTTCGACAGCCTCGAGGCCTATGCCCGTGACCGCGATGCGAAACACTGGCCGGCCTGGACCGCGTTCAACCGCGCGGTGGGCAATGACGGGACCGTCGGCATCTATCACGAAACCTATGCTGTGGCGGCGGGCGCGCATGAGAGCGTCTATGCCAATATGCCGCCCTTCGGCCTTGCCCGCTTTGCCGGAGCCGTCCCGGCCACAGGCTCGCGCAATGCCGCGCGCGAAAGGATGCGCGCCAGCGCCGGCGGGTGACGCGCCGGGGTGGCAAGACCGGTTGTCGTGAAGAAGGAGCCGGGCGACCCGCCGCAATCCACCTGGGCTGCTGCCTTCCGGCCCTGACCCGGTGAGCGGACGCAAACGTCCACCCGACTCCCGGGGGGCCATATGGCCCCGCGGAGGCGAAACGTCAACTCAGCGGAAATTGTCGGCGTAGGCCTGAAGCTTGAGCCGCTTGGGCGGCGTGGCAATCACCCGCGCCGGAATGCCGTATTTCTCGGCATAGGCCTTGGCTGCATCCTTGTCGGGGAAGGTCAGACGGACCTGCGACTGGGTGTCGCCCGTGCCGGTCCAGCCCATCAGCGGATCGGCGAACCGCGCCTGCGACTGCTCGAACTCCAGCACCCATTCATCCGTGTGGGCCTTGCCCGACTGCATGGCGTGCTTGGTCTTCTGGTAAATTCTCGCGCTCATGCCTCGCGCCTTAGATCACGAATCGCTGCGGTTGAAGGCGTTTTTGGTCTTCATGCTCGGCTTTTCCAGCCATGGCTGATCGGGCCAGCGGTGCTTGGGATAGCGGCCCTTCATGTCCTTCACCACATCGCGCCAGCTGCCGCGCCAGAAGCCGGGCAGGTCGCGGGTCGACTGCACGGGTCGCCCGCCGGGGCTGGTGAGCTTGAGCAGCAGGGGCGTGTTGCCGATCATCGGCTGCACATCGAGCCCGAACAATCCCTGCACCCGCACCTCGACGCTCGGCGCATCGTCGCCCGCATAGTCGATTGCGTGGCGCGTATCGGCGGGCGAGGTGAAATGGGTGGGCGCGGCACGATCGAGCGCCGCTCTGGCATTCCAGTCGAGCAGGCCGAGCGCCGCCTCGGCAAAGCGGTGCGGCGGCAGGTCGAGATCGCGCCTGCCCGCCAGCAGGGGCGCGAGCCAGTCGGCCGCGCGCTTGCGCAGGGTGTCGGGCGAGAGCTCCTCAAGCCCGGCAAACCGCGCGCGGGCAAGGAAGCCTTCGGGCAGGAGTTCCCCCAGCTTCTCCAGAGCTTTCTCGACAAGGATATCCACAAGCAGCGCGGGATCGGGCGCGGGTTCCGGCACACTTGCCAGCACGATCGCACCGAGCCGCCGTTCACGCCGCGCCTCGACCCGTGATTTCTCGCTGTTCCAGCGGGTTGTCACGCGCTCCTGAAGTTCGGCGGCAAAGAGGTCCGCGATCCGCTCAGGGGCAATTTCCGCCCCGGCCGTGATGCGCGCGCCCCTGGCCTGCCCCTGCGCGTCGCCGATCACGATCCATTCCGCGCGAGCGAGCGGCGAGGCGGGATCGAGGATGTAGCCCCTCCCGCCCGCGCTCAGCCAATGCTCGCCGGACGGATCACGGCGGCGCGCGACGAAATCCGGGCGTGCCAGCGCGAGTGCCTCGGCGGCATCAAGAGCAGGACTGGCGCCGATGACGCCCGCAAGCTTGCTCGCCTGCCCGGCCCAGCCGCGCGCGATCCCTGCCGCCGCCGTGCTGCGCGGGGCGCGGTCGCCGCGCCAGCGGGCGAGGCGCTGCACGAGGTCCTCGCCGCGCCCGCCGAGCCCGCGCTCCTGAAGCAGCATTACCAGCCGCGCCGCATCCTCGCCCACGCCGGCCGCAGCGCCGTGGAGAACGGCCGCGGCCTGATCGGGCGACATCGGCAGCGCCGCAATCGCATTGCCGAGCGGGGTGATGCGAGCTGCCTCGTCGAGCGCCCCCAACCCCTCGAGCGCGCGCCTTGCAGCGGACACCGAAGCCTCGGGCGGCGGATCGAGCCACGGGAGACCGGCCGGATCGCTTGTCCCCCACTTTGCCAGCCGCAGCAGCAGCGGCGCGAGGTCCGCCTGCATGATCTCTGCCGGAGCGAAAGCGGGAAGCCCGGCGTGTCCGGCCTCCTCCCAGAGCCGATAGGCCACCCCCGGCCCCTGCCGCGCCGCACGGCCCGCGCGCTGCGCCGCAGAGGCCTGCGAGGCACGGCGGGTAACGAGATGCGTCGTGCCGGCCGCGCGGTCGAACTCGGCGTGCCGGGCCAGCCCGCTGTCGACCACCACGCTCACCCCGTCGAGGGTCAGCGAGGTTTCGGCAATGGCGGTCGCGAGCACGATACGGCGGCGCCCTTGCGCGTCACGGCGAATCGCGGCGCGCTGGGCGGCAGGCTCGATCTGGCCGTGGAGCGCATGGAGCGGTGTGTCCGGCAGCCGCGCCTCGAGCCTCTCGCGCACCCGCTCGATCTCGCGCACACCGGGGAGGAAGGCGAGGATATCGCCCGCCTCCTCGCGCCATGCGGTCATCACCGCGCCTGCGACGCGATCTTCGATCCCTTGCGAGGCATCGCCACCAAGCCACTTGATCGCCAGCGGAAAACTGCGCCCCTCGCTTTCGATCACGCGCGCGTCGTCGCCCAGCAACCGGGCAAAGCGCGCGCCGTCGATGGTCGCGGACATGACCAGCACCCGCAGGTCCTCGCGCAGCACGGCGCGGGTTTCGAGCGCCAGCGCCAGCCCCAGATCGCTGTCGAGCGCGCGTTCGTGCGCCTCGTCGAACAGCAACGCCGAGACGCCGGGGAGTTCGGGATCCTCAACCAGCCGGTTCACAAGGATCGCCTCGGTGACGACGAGAATGCGGGTCCGGGCCGAGACCTTGCTATCGAGGCGGGTCATGTAGCCCACCGTCTCGCCCGGCTGCTCGCCCAGCATGTCCGCCATGCGCTCGGCCGCGGCGCGGGCAGCGACACGGCGTGGGGAAGTGAGGATGATCTGCCCCGTGCACCACGCCTCGCCCAGCAGGTCAGGGGCGACCGCGGTGGTCTTCCCCGCACCCGGCGGCGCGATCAGCACGGTGGCACCCGCCTCCCCCAGCGCGGCACGGATCTGCGGCAGGACAGCGTGGATGGGAAGGTCAGGGCTCATCGCCCCGCCCGATAGCTGGCTTAATGCCCCCGCGCGACCGCGAATTGCGCGGCTTCGGCCATTGCCGAGCGGGCCTTGCTATCGGGGAAGATCGAGATCGCATCGATCGCCCGGTGCGCGAAGTGGCGCGCGCGCTCGCGGGTGTCCTCGACCGCGTTGTGCCTGCCGATCAGGCTGATCGCATGGGCAAGGTCGGCGTCCGTGGCGCGGTGGCCAAGGATCGCGTCCTTCCAGAACTTGCGCTCTTCCTCGTTGCCGCGGGCATAGGCGAGGATCACCGGCAGGGTCATCTTGCCCTCGCGGAAATCGTCGCCCTGGTCCTTGCCCATCTCTGCGGCATCGGAATCGTAATCGATCGCATCGTCGACCAGCTGGAATGCCACCCCGAGATTGCGTCCGTACGCTTCCAGCGCGCGCTCCTGCTCTTCAGAGCATTCGGCGACGACAGCAGCGATCTGGCTGGCAGCGGCAAACAGCGCGGCAGTCTTGGCGCCGATGATGTGGAGGTATTGCTCCTCGCTGGTGGTGATCTGGCGCTGGGCGGAGAGCTGCGAGACCTCCCCTTCGGCGATCACCGCGCTCGCGCGCGACAAGATCGAGAGCACACGGAGCGAGCCGTCCTCGGTCATCAGTTCGAAGGCGCGGCTGAACAGGAAATCGCCGACCAGCACGGTCGCCGGATTGCCGAAGATGATATTGGCCGCCGCCTTGCCGCGCCGCAACTCGCTGCCATCCACGACATCGTCGTGAAGCAGGGTTGCGGTATGGATGAACTCGACCGCCGCAGCCAGCTTGTGGTGGCGCGTCCCCTTGTAGCCGACCAGTTCGGCGCCGGCGAGCGTCAGCATCGGACGCAGCCGCTTGCCCCCGCCAGAGATCAGGTGCCCGGCCAGACGCGGGATGAGCGGGATTTCGCTCTGCATCCGTTCCAGGATCACCGCGTTGACCGAATTCATGCCGCCTGCCGTCAGCGACAGCATCGGATCGAGGGTCGGCGCCTTGCGCGGCAGGGGAAGGATGTCGGCGCTCATGTCATTGAGGCTCTAGGGCGGCCCGCGCGTGCTTGGCAAGCGCAGATTTGCTGCTAGTTTCGCGCCCCATGCCGCATGATCCGCAACGCCCGTCCGAGCCCGATCCGGTGCTCGCAGCCTTCCGCAAGAGCATCGACAATATCGATGCGGCGCTGATCCATATCCTGGCCGAGCGGTTCCGGATCACCCAGGCGGTCGGCGAATACAAGGCCAAGGCGACGCTTCCGCCCGCCGATCCGGACCGCGAAGCCCGCCAGATCGCGCGGCTGCGCAAGCTGTCGGAAGAGGCCGATCTCGATCCGGAATTCTCCGAGAAGTTCCTGCGCTTCATCATCGACGAAGTGATCCGCCACCACGAGCGCGCCGCGGCAGGCTGACGCGTCAGGGCGGCGGCGCAACCCGCCGCGCACAGGCAGGGCTCACTCGGCTGGCAAGGGTTCGGGCGCGGCCTCGACCTGCGCGGCTGTGGCGGTCGCCCGGCGAGCGCGCAGCGTTTCGGCAATTACGCGGCGCTCTGCGGGAGGCAGGCTGCGCCATGCCTCGCGGCGTTCGGCCGGCGTCATCGCGCGCAGCTCGCGCATCTTGTCGCGCAGGGCCGGATCAAGCGGCGGGCGACCGGCGAGGTCCGCGGGTGTGAGCGCCTCGCCGTTCTCGATCTTGCGCTGCATGGCCTCGCGCCGGGCTGCGATCTGCTGGTCGGCGCGCTCTTCGCGGCGGGCCAGCTCCTGCTCGATCCGGCCGCGCAGACGCGCCTCTTCTTCCGCAGTCGGGACCGGAAGCCCGGCGGCGCGGCGGCGTTCGATCTCGTTTCTGATGCGCTGGTCGATGAGCGTCCGGCGCTCTGCGCGGCGTTCGCTGCGGACCTGCTCGACACGGCGGAAGGCCTCGCCAAGTTCCTCCGGCGTGTCGATCGGACCGTCGATCGCGACGCCCGCTGCATCGGAGTTCGCGGCGGCGGGAGCGGTTGCCGCAGGGCGAGCAGGAACAATGTTCTCCGCGGCCGCCGTGCCGGTGAGGCTGGCCCACACGGTCTGCGCCGAGGGCACGGGTAAGGCAAGCTGCTGGAGCAGACCTGTCGCGGCGGCGGCGGTCGCCAAGGCGCCGAAGCTGGCAAGACCGATAGCGATGCGCTGCCCCGCCCGCCAGCGGCGCCATTGGCTGCGCGCCGGAGGCCGCAATCCGGGCAGCGGCGCCGGCCGCGCTTCGGCAGCGGCGAGCACGCGCTCGGCAAAGCCGTCCGCAAGCTCGGGCACGGCGTAGCCGTCGAGCACCCGCGCCAGCGGGCTGCCGGGAATGATGGGCGCTGCGCCCGGGTCCTGTCCGTTCACGCTCATGGCGCGTCTCCTTGCGCCGCCAAGGCCTGCCGCAGCGCCGCCCGGGCGCGGTGGAGCAGGCTCTCGAAGGCCTTGATGTTCATGTCCATTGCCGCAGCCGCCTCGGCATTGGGCAGCTCCTCGTAATAGGTCAGCACGATCGCGGCGCGCTGGCGTTCGGGCAGCGCGAGCACCAGCGACCGCGCGAGATCGTCGCGCTCGCCCGCCTCGAGCAGCGCATCGGCGAGCGGGCTTTCGTCCTCGCCCTCCGGCACCTCGTCCCCGCCCGACAGGCGGCGGGCGCGGCGCAGGCGATCGATGGCGAGGTTCGTCACGACCCGCTGGAGCCACCCGCCGAGCCGCAATTGCCCCGCTGCATGGCCGCCGGCGGGATGCCGCGCAGCGATGGCGGGGGCATGGTCCCAGAGGCGCAGCAAGGCCTCCTGCACAATGTCCTCGGCCTCGTGCGCATCGCCGGTCATGCGGTAGGCGATCCGCTGGAGCGCCGCGCCGTGCCGCGCAATCATCTCGCGCAGCGCTGCCGGATCGCGCGCCGCCAGCAGCGCCGCCCATGCCGCATCGTCGCCCTTCAAGGCGGCCGGTGGGGCCTCGCGCGCGGGCACAGGTTCGGGGCTGGCGATCATGGCGGTTGGCAAGGGAGCGGTCTGTGTCGTATCCTTCACAGCTACAACGCTGCCCGAAGAAATATCCTTCGCGCCTTGCGTCACTGCGCGCGCGGGAGGCGCAGTTCCACCAGCAACCCGCCGAGGTCCTCGCTCTCCCCGAGCGTGACGCTGCCGCCGTAGATCTCGGCCACATCCCGCACAATCGCGAGGCCAAGGCCGGTGCCGGGCTTGCCGGTATCGAGCCGCACGCCGCGGTCGAAGATGCGGGTGCGCTCGGCCTCGGGAATGCCCGCGCCGTCATCCTCGACCCAGATCAGGCACATGGCCGGATCGCGCGGAGCCTCATGCTCGTCTGGATCGATGGTCACGAAGACGCTGCCGCCGCCATATTTCGCCGCGTTCTCGATGAGGTTGCCGAGCAGTTCGTCAAGGTCCTGCCGCTCGAGCGAGACCGTGGCGGTCTTGTCGCCGGCGATATCGAGCCGGCCCTCGGGATAGAGCCGCTCGACCGCGCGGCGGACCGCCTCCGCGCTCGCCATGACATTGGTGCGCGCATGGCCCACCGCACGGCGACCGACCGCGCGGGCGCGGGCGAGGTGGTGGTCGACATGGCGCTGCATCGTGCGGGTCTCGCGCATCACCGCATCGCCGAGGTCGGGCGCACGCGCGGTCGCGGCATTAGTCAGCACCGTAAGGGGTGTCTTGAGCGCGTGAGCAAGATTGCCTGCATGGCGCCGCGCTTCCTCGGCCTGCCGCTCGGAATGCTCGAGCAGCGCGTTGAGCTCCTCGACCAGCGGCTGCACCTCGAGCGGCAGGGGATCGGTGATGCGCCCTGCCCCTGTGGTTCGCAGGTTCTGGATCGCCGCCCGCACCCGCCGCAGCGGCGAGAGGCCGTAGCGCACCTGCATCAGCGCCATCAGCAGCAGGCCGAGGCCGAGGATGACGAAACTCCAGATCAGGATCAGCCGCACCCGTCCGATCTGCGCGTCCATCTGCTCGGTGGCGCTGGCAACCGCGAAGGTCCAGCGGGTCTCGCTGCCGGGCAGGATCACCGTGCGCTCGGCAATCCTGAGGGGTTCGCCGCGAAACTGGTCGGTGTTGTAGAAATGGGCCTCGCTGTCGAAATGCGCGCCATCAGGCGTCACCCCGCGCAGCTTGAGCGTCCGGTCCCACAGGCTGCGCGAGGGCCAGGGGTCATGCCCCGCCCCGCTCACCTGCCAATAGAGCCCGCTGCCCGGTTCGAGGAAGCGCTGGTCGCCGAGCGTGCGGTAGAAATTGACCTCGCCAAAGGCATCGATCTCGGCAGACGAGATCATGGCGGTGAGGATGTAATCGAGCTGCTCGTCGAAATTGGCCTCGACCTGCGCGGTGAGCGTGCGTTCGAGCGCGATGCCGCCGCCCAGCAGGAGCACCGAGATCCACCCCGCCGCAATAAGCCCCATGCGCCGCGCAAGGCTGGCGCGCGGCCGGGCAGCCGGAGGCGGTGCAGCCGGCGTCCCCTCGCCACTCAGGGCCGCATCGCCGCCCGACGCCGTTGCCGCCTCAGGCGCGGGGGGCGTCGGCGGGGTCGTCGAGGCTGTAACCGAGGCCACGGATGGTCGTAATCACGTCTGCGCCGAGCTTCTTGCGGATGCGGGTGACGAAGACCTCGATGGTGTTCGAATCCCGGTCGAAATCCTGATCGTAGATATGCTCGATCAGCTCGGTGCGGCTCACTACCTTGCCCTTGTGGTGCATGAGGTAGCTCAGGAGCTTGTATTCCTGCGCGGTCAGCTTGACCGGCTCCCCGGCCAGCGTCACGCGGCCCGAGCGGGTGTCCAGCCGCACGTCGCCTGCGGTCAGTTCGGACGAGGTATTGCCCGAGGCGCGGCGGATCAGCGCGCGCAGGCGGGCGATCAGTTCCTCGGTCTGGAACGGCTTGGCGAGGTAATCATCGGCGCCGGCATCGAGCCCTGCCACCTTGTCGGACCATGAATCGCGCGCTGTCAGGACCAGCACCGGGAAGGTGCGACCCTCGCGCCGCCACATGCCGAGCACGGTCAGCCCGTCGATCTCGGGCAGGCCGAGGTCGAGGACCACAGCGTCGTAATCCTCGGTCGAGCCCATGAAGTGCCCGTCCTCGCCATCGACCGACAGATCGACGGCATAGCCCTGCTGTTCGAGCGTCGCCTTGAGCTGCGCGCCAAGCGTGGGTTCGTCTTCGACGATCAGAATCCGCATGAGCCACCAATTCCCTGACTAGCAATGCGCCGCGTCGTGCGCCTTTGACGCGGGAGCGTCAAGCGAAGCCCTGAAGCACAAGCGCCTGCTTTCCCCCGCTGATCGGCCATTGATCCCGCGCTCAGCGCGAACGGCCGATGATCCGCCCGGTGCGGGCATCGACATCGACATAGGTCACGCGGCCATCGCGGATGAACTTGAGGCGATAGGCCCGCGCGGTCGAGTCATAGGCAAAGCCGAGATATTCGGCATCGCGCATCATCGGCAAGATGCGCGCCTCGATCTCGCCCGAGCGCATAATATTGCCCGCCTGAGCCTCGCGCCGCGCCTCGCCCTGGTCGCCGCGCTGCGGTTCCTGCTGCGCGAAGGCAGTCGCAGGGGTTCCGGCGAGGACGAGGAAGGCAAATGGCAGGACAAGAAAATCGCGATATGCAAACATGGCGAGACAGTGCCTAGGATTGATCCATTGAACAAGCCGTGAATGGCTCAGCGCGTTCCCGCCGCAGCCGCGCCGGTCAATTCGTAGGTGATCGTGACAGTCACCCCGGTCGAGACCTGCCCGGGAAGGACAAGGGTGGATGTGGGTGCTGCCTCGGCCATGACCTTGCTCGCCGCGAACACCGGCAAGCGGCCTTCGATCGCCTCGGAGACCGAGAGCACTCTGACCCCGCTATAGCCGAGCATCCTTGCATAGGCCTTGGCCTGCGCCTCGCCGCGCGCGACAGCGGACTGGCGGGCTGCCTCCTTGGCGGCGGTGTCATCGGCGATGCTGAATTCGGGACCGCTGAGGTCGGTCGCGCCCACCTCGACCAGCGCATCGAGCACCCTGCCGGTCTCCTCGACCTTGCCGAGGATCACGCTGACGCGGTTGCCCGCCTGGTATCCGCGAAACACGGCCCTGCCCTCGGTGTAGTCATATTGCGCGGCGAGGCTGATGCCGGTGGTCTGGATGTTCTTTTCCGGAACGCCGAGCGCCTTGATGCGCTCGATCACCCGCGTCATCTCGGCCGCGTTCTGACGCATCGCCCCGGTCGCGGTGGGTGCGGTGGTGGTGACACCTGCGCCGATCGTGACGCGGTCGGGTACGCTCTCGACGCTCTCGTAGACGCTGAGTTCGACCACGGGACCGGCAGGGTTGATCGCCACTTGCGGAGCGGCGGTGGCGGCGGCTGGCACGATCAGCGCCGAGGCGGCAAGCAGGGCAAGAGCGGGTTTGGTCATCGGTCGTCTCCTCCGGTCACCGCAGCCTTGGCGCGCCTCGCCTTTCGCGCGACTGAACCGCCCGGGCGACATGCACTTGCCGCCCCGCCCCCCAGCCCCTAGGTGGCGCGGGTCATGGCACAGCCTCCCATCTTTTCGTTCGAGGGCCTCGCGCTGCAGCAAGGCGGTCGCTGGCTGTTCGGCGGGCCGACCCCTACCAGCGGCGCGGCGCCAATCGATCTCCACGTTTTGCCCGGTGACCGGCTAGCTCTGATCGGCCGCAACGGAGCGGGCAAAACGACGCTGCTCAGGCTCATCACCGGCAAAATCGAGGCGGACCGCGGGCAGCGGCGCATCAAGCCGGGAACAAAGATCGTGTTCCTCGAGCAAGACCCTGATCTTACGCCCTATTCCACCCTCATGGACTTTGCCATCGGCGGCGATGATGCCCCGGCAGCGCATGAGGTGGAGGCCATTGCCGGACAGCTCGGCATCGACATGTCCCGCCCTGCGGCGACCGCTAGCGGCGGCGAGAAGCGCCGCGCCGCGATCGCCCGGGCGCTGGCGCAGGAGCCTGACCTGCTCCTGCTCGACGAGCCGACCAACCACCTCGACCTCGCCGCGATCGACTGGCTGGAGGATTGGCTCTCGCGCTACCGAGGGGCGTTCATCACCATTTCCCACGACCGCACCTTCCTCACCCGCCTGACCCGCGCGACCTTGTGGCTCGACCGCGGCACCCTGCGGCGCAAGGAAGTGGGCTTTGGCGGCTACGAGGCGTGGGAGGAATCGGTCTATGCCGAGGAGGCCCGTGCGGCGGACCGGCTTGATGCCAAACTGAAAATCGAGGCGCACTGGCTCGAGCGCGGGGTCACTGCGAGGCGCAAGCGCAATCAGGGGCGGCTGGAGAAGCTGCACCAGATGCGCGCCGTTCGCGCGGCGATGATCTCGGGCGCGGGAACTGCCAAGCTGTCACTGGCCTCGGACGATGATTTCAAGTCGAAATCCGTGATCGTTGCCGACAATATTTCAAAGGCTTACGGCGATCGGGCGATCATCAAGCCGTTCTCTCTCCGCATCCAGAACGGCGACCGCATCGGGATTGTCGGCGCGAATGGGGCTGGCAAGACTACCCTCTTGAAAATGCTCACCAAAGAGCTTGAGCCTGACACCGGCAGCATCACCCATGCCCGCACGCTTTCAGGGGTGATGATCGACCAGCAGCGCAGGCTGCTCAAACCGGGGGCAACCGTGCGCCAGATCCTGGCCGAGGGGGGCGACTGGATCGATGTGCGCGGGGTGCGAAAGCACGTCATGGCCTATCTCAAGGATTTCCTATTCGATCCCGGCCTCGTCGACACCAAGATCGGCATTCTTTCGGGCGGCGAACGCTCCCGCCTGCTGCTCGCCCGCGAGTTTGCGCGCACCGCGAACCTCCTCGTGCTCGACGAGCCGACCAATGATCTCGACCTTGAAACCCTTGATCTTCTTCAGGAAGTGATCGCGGACTTCGACGGCACCGTGCTGATCGTCAGCCACGACCGCGACTTCCTCGACCGCACCGTGACCATCACGCTCGGCCTCGACGGGTCGGGCAAGGTGGATATTGTCGCCGGTGGATATGCCGATTGGGAAGCCCGCCGCAAAGCGCCCCAAGGAGGGGGCAAGACGGGGTCAAGAGGGGGTCAAGCCGCCCCCGAGAGCGCGCCGGAGGGGGGTCAGAAACCCGTTCCTACAAAGGCCCCCGCAGCGGCCAAACTCTCCTACAAGGACCAGCGCGATTACGAGATCCTGCCCAGGCGGATCGAGGAGCTCGAAGCTGCCATCGCCAGGGGCGAGGCGCTGCTGGGCGACCCCGAACTCTACGCGAAGGACCCGCAACGCTTTGCGACCATCTCGCAAGGCATAGCCAATGCTCGGGCCGAGAAGGACGCGGCCGAGGAACGCTGGCTGATGCTCGCGGAACTGGTCGAGGGATGAGCGCCCCCGATCAGGGGCACGATCAGATCGAGGAATTGAGGCAGCGCATCGCCGCCTGCACCTTGTGCGCGGCGCATCTGCCGCTCGGCCCGCGGCCGGTGGCGCGCTTTTCGGCGAGCAGCCGCATCCTCATTATCGGGCAGGCACCCGGCACCAAGGTGCACCTCTCCGGCGTACCGTGGGATGATGACAGCGGCGACCGGCTGCGCGGCTGGCTCGGGATCGACAAGCGGGCCTTCTATGACGAGACGAAGGTCGCGCAGATGCCGATGGGCTTCTGCTATCCCGGCAAGGCGGCGGGCGGCGATTCGCCGCCGCGCAAGGAATGTGCGCCGCAATGGCATGATGCGGTGCTCGATGTGCTGCCGCAGGACCGCCTGACCCTGCTGGTCGGCATCCATGCACAGGCGCGCTACCTGCCGCATCTGAAGCGGCTGTCACTCGCCGAGCGGGTTGCGCGTTTCGGGGAGGACCTGCCCTTTGTCAGCCTCCCCCACCCCGCCTGGCGCTCGCGGATGTTCATGGCGAGGCACCCGTGGTTCGAGGCCGAGGTGCTTCCGCGCTTGCGGGCCATGATCGCCGAGGCGCTCAGGTGATGCGGTAGAACTCCGCCACCCGTTCAAGCGCGATCCTCAGCACCAGCTTGCCGCTGCGGGCCGGCCAGCCGAGGCGCTTTTCGGCCTCGGGCAAGCTCTCGCCCGCGCAGACGACGCGCCACAGGACATCCTCCAGCCCCTTGCCTGCGGCACTGATCGCCCCGTCGAAGCGGCGGCGTGCGGCGATCTGCTTCTCGCTCGGCGCAAGCCCGCGTTCGCCGGTCGATTTCACCCGCACCGGGTCCCAGCGCATGGTGATGCTGGCGGCCAGCCGGGCGCGCTCGTAATCGGCCCGCAGCGCCTCGCCTGCGTCAAACAGCCGCTCGCTGAGATGCCCGCGCGCGTGGAGCCATGCCAGCGGGCTTTCGGCAAGGTTGACCGTCACCAAGCGCCTGCGGGCCACCCCGCCCGGCGCGGAGCGATGCCGCGGGCCTTCGGGGGTGAGTTCGCGTTCGACGAGATGGCGGGTCATGGCTGTTCCTCCTGTGCTTGGCGCGAAGGACTTGCCAACCCGGCGCACCTGTAGGAAAGAGAAAACCAATCCGGTTAAAATGGCAGGCGTTCTTGCCGCCCTACCGCTTCGCTACTTGAGGGCGTTTTATGACCAACCGCATCCGCGACATCCGCAAGGCCAAGGGGCTGACGCTGGCCGATCTCGCCGCCGCCTGCGCGCCGCCGACCACGGCCCAGACCATCGGGCGGCTGGAGACCGGGATGCGGCAGCTCTCGCTCGGCTGGATGAACCGTATCGCCGCCGCGCTCGGCGTCGAGCCTGCGAGCCTGATGCGCGCCGAGGCTGCCGCGCCAGCGCAGATCATCGCCGAACTCACCGCCTCCGGCCCCGAGGCGCTTGGCGCCCCGCGCGAGGCGCTGGTGCCGAGCGCGCTGGCCGAGGCGGACGGCCCTGCCCCGCTGGTTCTCGCCGTCACCGCCAGCATCGGCGAATATCGCCCGGGCGACCTTGTGTGGCTGCGCCAGCTTTCCTCGGGGGATGCGGGCGGCGCGATCAATCGCGATTGTCTTGTCCCGCGCCCCGGCGGGCGCTTTGCCTTCGGGCGGCTGATCGACCGGCGCGGCAGCCTTGTCGGCCTCCTGCCGCCGGGTGCCGGACAAAAGCAGGTGGTGGTCGACAATCCGCCGTGGATCGCGGTCGCCTTCATGCTGGTGCGGGCGCTCTAGGACCGCCGCTGTGCGACACGCCCTCGTCCTCTCGACGCTCTATCCCAACCCGGTGAGCCCGCGCTTCGGGACCTTCGTGGCGCGCTCTTTGGAGGCGCTGGCCAAGCGCGGGGACTGGCGGGTGACGGTTATCAACCCGGTCGGCCTGCCACCGCTCGTGCTGGGCCGCTACCGCGCTCTCGCCGGTCTGCCCGAGGTCGCGGTCGAGGGCGGCATCACGGTCCACCGCCCGCGCTTCACGCTGATCCCGCGCATTGGCGCGCGGCGCAATGCCGCCGCCATTGCCGGGGCCGCGCTGCCGTTGGCGCGTCGGCTCCATGTCGAAGCGCCCTTCGATCTGGTCGACGCGCAGTTCTTCTTCCCCGACGGCCCGGCCGCTGCCGAACTGGCGCGGGATTTGCGCCTGCCGCTCTCGATCAAGGCGCGGGGGAGCGACATCACCTTCTGGGGGCAGCAGGGGTTCGCCCGCCGCCAGATGGTCGCGGCGGCGCGGCAAGCAGCCGGGTTGCTCGCGGTCAGCCATGATCTGGCGCGCCGGATGGCGGCAATGGGGATGCCCGGGGACCGCATCACCGTGCACACCACCGGGCTCGACCGCGACCGCTTCCGCCCTTTCGCGCACCCGCAATTGCGCCGCCAGCTCGGCGGGGAACTGGGCTTTGCCCTGCCCGATAATGCCCCGCTGCTGGTCTGCGTCGGCGCGCTGATCGAGCGCAAGGGGCAGGCGATCGCGATTGCGGCCCTCAGGGACATTCCCGAGGCGCGGCTGGTGCTGGTCGGTACGGGCGAGGACGAGGCGGCCTTGCGCGCTCAGGTGGCGCGCGAGGGGCTGGCAGGCCGGGTGTTCTTTGCCGGCTCGATCGACCATGATCTGATGCCGCTGATCCTCTCGGCGGCCGATGTCATGGTCCTGCCGAGCGCGAACGAGGGGCTCGCCAATGCCTGGGTTGAGGCGCTCGCCTGCGGGACGCCGGTCGTGACCTGCGATGTCGGCGGCGCGCGCGAGCTGATCGCGAGCGAGGTGGCCGGTCGGCTGGTCGAGCGGAACGCCCAGGCGGTCGCGGCCGGGATCAAGGCGATCCTCGCCGCCCCGCCCGGGCGCGAGGCCGTGGCGGCGCTGACCGAAGGCTTCAGCTGGGAGGCCAACGCCGCCGCGCTGGCCGGCTATTGGGAGGGGTTGGCGGGCGAGGCCTAAGCCCCCGACCCGCCCCGGCCCGCCCCCTTACGCTTCCCCGCGCGCGAGCTTTTCCTGACGGTCGAGCGCGGTCTCGACCGGCACGAAGCTGCTCGTCGTCACCCCCATCCAGATCAGCAGCGGACCTGCCATGTAGATCGAAGAATAGGTGCCGATGAACAGGCCCACGGTGATCGCGGCGACCATGCCGAACAGGCTCGGCGGGCCGAAGAACAGCAGCGGGATCAGTGCCACGAACAGCGTCAGCGAGGTCATCACCGTGCGCGACAGGGTCTCGTTCACCGACAGGTCGAGCAGCGCGCCCATCTCCATCTTGCGGTATTTCTTGAGGTTCTCGCGGATGCGGTCGTAGACCACGATGGTGTCATTGAGCGAATAGCCGATGATCGCGAGGATCGCGGCGACGATCTGCAAGCTGAACTCCATCTGCGTGAGCGCGAAGAGGCCGACCGTCACCGAGACGTCGTGGACCAGCGCGAACATCGCGCCGACGCCGAACTGCCATTCGAAGCGCACCCAGATATAGAGCGAGACCGCCGCCATCGCCGCCAGCAGCGCGAGGATCGCCTGGTCGCGGAACTCGCCTGCGACCTTGCCCGAGACGGTGTCGTTGCCGTCACGCCGGGCGTCAGGATAGGCTTCCTTGACGGTCGCGATCACCTTGTCGCCGATCGCGGTCGCAGCGCCGGGCGTGTCCTCCGCGCCTTCCGGGAGAGCGACGCGGATCGAGACCTGGTTGGGGGCGCCGAATTCCTGCACCACCGGCTCGCCATAGCCGAGCCCGCCGACTAGCTCGCGCAGGGCCGGGATCGGAGCGGTCTGCTTCTGGGTGAAGGTCATCCGGACCTCCTGCCCGCCGGCGAAGTCGACGCCGAAATTCAGGCCGTTGACCGCCACCGCCGCCCAGCTCCCGACGATCAGCACAAGGCTCATCACGAAGAACGGGATGCGCAGCTTCAGGAACTTGATGTTGGTGTTGTCGGGGACAAGCTTCAGGAGTTTCATGGCCGGCTTGCTCCTCAGATGGTGATGTCGTTGGGGCGCGTCTTGCGCAGCCACCCGGCGACGAACATGCGGGTCAGGGTCACGCCGGTGAATACCGAGGTGGCGATGCCGATGATCAGCACCACGGCAAAGCCCTTGACCGGCCCCGAGCCGAAAGTGAACAGCGCGATCCCGGCGATAACGTTGGTGATGTTCGCATCGAAGATCGCGCGGCTGGCCTCGGTGTAGCCGGTCTCGACTGCCGAGACGACCTTGCGCCCGCGCGCACGCTCCTCGCGGATGCGCTCGTTGATGAGCACGTTGGCGTCGACTGCCGCACCGATGGTGATGACAAAACCCGCGATCCCCGGCAGGGTCAGCGTGAAGCCGCCCAGCGCCATCAGCCCGAGCAGCATCAGCACGTTGAAGGTCAGCGCGGCGGTGGCGTAGAGGCCGAAGCGGCCATAGGTCGCCACCATCAGCGCGATCACCGCAAGGCTGCCGATGCCCATCGCGAGCAGCCCCTTGCGAATCGAGTCCGCGCCAAGGTCGGGCCCGACCGTGCGTTCCTCGACCACCGCCAGCGGCACCGGCAGCGCGCCCGAACGCAGCGCGATGGCCAGCTGGTTGGCGCTCTCGGGAGTGAAGCTCCCCGAAATCTGCGCGCTCCCGCCGATGATCGGTTCATTGATGTTCGGCGCGGAGAGCACCTGCCCGTCGAGGATGATCGCGAAGGGCTTGCCGACATTCTCGGTGGTCAGCTTGGCGAACTTCGCCCCGCCCTGGGCATCGAAGCTGATGGTGACGATGCTCTCGTTGGTCTGCTGGTTGACCCCGGCCTGCGCGCCGGTGAGGTTGTCGCCGCGAATACCGCCGAGGCGCCGCACCGCGATCGCTCCGCCCTGCCCTTCGGCATAGGGGACGATCTGGCTGCCCGGAGGCGCGATGCCCGCCTGCACATTGCTCGGCAGGGCGTTGAGATCGACCAGCTTGAATTCAAGCTGCGCGGTCTGGCCGAGCAGCTTCTTCAAGGCGTCGGGGTCCTGCAGGCCCGGCACCTGCACCACGATGCGCGTGTCGCCCTGGCGGATGATGGTCGGCTCGCGCGTGCCGAGCTCGTCGATCCGGCGGCGCACAACCTCGGTGGCGCTGTCCATCGCATCGTCGATCGCCTGATTGACCCCGGCATCGGTCTGCGAGAGCACCATGCGCTGCCCGTCGACCACGGCAAGCTCCCACTCGCGCACGGTCGAGGCACCCTGCATCACCGGCTCGATCAGCCCGCGCGCCCGATCGATGTCAGCGGCGTTCTCGAGCATGAAGGAGAGCTTGCCATCGGCGGTCGAGACATCGCCGATGCGGATGCGCGGATTGGCCCCGCGCATCAGCTGGCGGACGGTCTCTTCCATGTTCTCGAGCCGCTGGGCGCGCACATCGCCCGCCTTGGCCTCGAGCAGGAGGTGCGAGCCGCCGGCAAGGTCGAGCCCGAGGTTGACCTGCGGGTTGGGCAGAGCCGAGGGCCAGTCCAGCCCCGAGACATTGAAAAGCGAAGGCAGCGCCAGCAGCGATGCGGCAAGCGTCACCGCCCAGAGCGAGAGCTTCTTCCAGAGGGGAAAGTCGAGCATTGCGTCAGGGTCTCACACGCAAAGGAAAAGGCGCACTCGCAAGGGGGCAGCGTCCGGATCAGTCGTTGGCAGGCTTGCTGCCGGGCGCGATGATGTCGCCCAGCGTCGCCTTGACCGCCTTGACGCGGACATTGGGGCCGAGTTCGAGTTCGGCATAGGTGTCGTCCACCTTGACGACCTTGCCGACGAGCCCGCCTGCGGTCACCACCTGATCGCCCTTCTTGACGCCTGCAATTTTGGCCTGATGCTCCTTCTGGCGCTTCATCTGCGGGGCGATGATCAGGAACCAGAAGATCGCGATCATGCCGATGATCGGCAGGAAGCTGATCCAGGCGGGCGGCGCTTCGGCAGCACCCGCGCCAGCGGCGGCGAGAAGGTTGAATGTCATGCGATTGAGCCTGTCAGATCCCGTGATTGCAAGTCGGGGCGTGCGCCCCTTGCGTTCAGGTGGGCGCGCCTAGCAGCATTGCAAGCGGGTCGCAATCTCTGGGCAGTTTCGCGTCGGGCAGACCGGATTTGCAAGGCGCGACCTGAAGCACAAAGATCGACACTTGCCAGCCTCCCAAGCCACCCCTATAGGCCGCCCTCCACTGGTCTCGGGACGTAGCGCAGCCTGGTAGCGCATCACACTGGGGGTGTGGGGGTCGGAGGTTCGAATCCTCTCGTCCCGACCAGTGGCCTCCACTTCCCCGACATGATTTTTGCAAAGATCGGCTTTGCCCGACAGCCTCCCGGCTGCGCCCGCTCGCGCCCCGTCCGTCCCTGCCACAGGCGCTGGGGGCTGATAACTTAATAGATATCATGTTTCAGGCACCGCCCGCACCGCCGTCCCGGCGGACCGCGCTGCCTGCTCGGCCGAATCCTGCAAGGTATTGAAGATGAGCGTGATTTGCGGGCTCCTCCTCAAGAAAAATCCGACCTTTGGCATCGGCCGGGAGCGGCCTTGAAGTTGTCGAAAAACGGGTCGCGACGGACCGGCTCCGCCAGCTCGCCGGCCCCTGCACGAATGCCCGGCTTGGGTAGTTATCCTTAAGCCCGGCATCCGCTCGCTTCAGGAAATTGCGGTTAATCCTGCTGGCGGATCGTGTTGCTTCTCAGCTGTGTGACGCCAGTCGCCGATGAGGACGAGGAACTGGAATGGAAACCTTCAGGCATAGCCTCCCGGGGCATCAATGCAGGAACCCGCAGTATCGCAGCTGCGGAAGGTTTCTCTCGTCGTTCGCTACACCTGATCTGCGATTTAAAGGAAGCTGGAGCATCCCATGACAAACCCTACTCTTGCCGACCGCTTGGAATATTATGGGCTGGAAGCTCGTGATCCTGCATTCAAGGGCGTAGCCGCCGCGATTGACCGGTTCATCGAGCCCACGCTCAACGGTTTCTATCGCGAGGTGCAGTCGCGTGACGAACTCGCCAGGAAATTCACCGATTCCGCCTCGATGGCGCGCGCCCGTTCCGCCCAGACGCGGCACTGGAAGGGCGCCTTCACGGAAGGGCTGGACGAGGCCTTCCTGAAGCGCTCGAACCATATCGGCGGGGTGCACGCCCGCATCGGTCTGGAGCCGAAGTGGTATGTTGGCAGCTATGCCCGCATCCTCAACGATCTCCTGCTCGAGATGATCGCCCCGGGCTGGCAGCGCTACCTTCCGTGGAAGCGCGCTCAGGCGCGGCGGATCGCAGCGCTGGTCAAGGTCTCGCTACTCGATATGGACATCGCGCTCTCCTCCTACTTCCTCGACATCAGCAGCAAGGTGAACTCGCTGAATGCCGTGCTGAGCGAGGCGCTCGCCAAGCTCGCCAGCGGCAAGCTCGATATCGAGGCGATCGACCTGCCGCCGGAATATGCCCGGGTGGCGGCCGACTTCAACACCACCGTCTCCTCGCTGCACGACACGATCAGCACAGTCGTGGTCGGGGTCAACGCGATCTCGGCCGGTTCGAGCGAGATCCGCAGCGCCTCGGACGACCTTGCCCAGCGCACCGAGGAGCAGGCCGCCAATCTCGAGGAGGCCGCCGCCGCTGTTGCGCAGGTCCTCAAGCAGGTCGAACAGACCCGCGAGGAGGCCAGCAATGCACGTCGCACCATCCGCGAGAGCAATGCGACCGCGGTCGAGGGCTCCAAGATCGTCGCCGAGGCGGCGATCGCGATGAACCAGATCGAGCAGTCGAGCCAGAACATCACCAGCATCGTCGGGGTCATCGAGGGCATTGCCTTCCAGACCAACCTGCTGGCGCTCAATGCCGGCGTCGAAGCGGCGCGGGCGGGCGAAAGCGGCCGCGGCTTTGCCGTCGTCGCCAACGAGGTCCGCGCGCTGGCCCTGCGGTGCTCGACCTCGGCCGAGGAGATCAAGTCGCTGGTGCTCGGCACCAGCGAGCATGTCTCCTCCGGGGTCAACCTCGTCACGCAGAGCGGCAATGCCTTTGCCGCGATCACCCAGGCGGTCGCCTCGCTGACCGATGCGCTGGAAGGCATCGCGGCCTCGACCGAGGCGCAGTCGGAATGCCTCTCTCACATCAACAAGGTGGTGGGCGACATCGACCGCTCGACCCAGCAGAACGCCGCGATGGCCGAGGAATGCACAGCGGCGGCGGCCTCGCTTGCCCAGGAGGCGGGCGAACTCAGCGCGACCGTCAGCGGGTTCGAGACCGACACCTCGGGCAAGGTGCCCCATGCCACGATCGTCGCCTACCAGCCGCAGGCCGCATCGCCGGGCACCGCGCGCAAGCGGGCCGCTGCGCCCCGGCGCCGCAGCAACCTCGCCCTCCAGCCGGCTGCTGCAGCCATGCCGGAGAACCAGGACTGGAGCGAGTTCTGACCGGCCACCCCGGGTCCCGCGGTTCCCCCGCGGAACCCCGGAGGACCGGATAGGCCGTCCTCCTCCGGCGCGGACCATCCGCCAGCCCATCCTTCCCGTGAAGCGCTCAGGAAAGTTCAAGGCAATGCACCATCAACTCATCACCTTCGGTGTGGCGGGCCAGCGGTTCGGCATCGACATCATGACCGTCCGCGAGATCCGTGCCTGGTCGCCTGTCACCCGGCTCCCGGCCGTTCCGCCCTATGTCGCAGGCGTGGTCAATCTACGCGGCACGGTCCTGCCCGTCATCGACCTCGCCGCCCGGCTCGGCTGGACCCCTACCGATGCCACGCCGCGCAACCCGATCATCGTGATCGAGCACGAAGGCCAGATGCGCGGTCTGATCGTCCATGATGTCGCCGACATCGTGTCGATCGAAACCGAAAGCCTCCAGCAGCCCGACACCATGGGGCACGAAACCGTCACCAACTTCCTCGCCGGCATCGCCCATATCGGACAGGACATGGTGATGGTGCTCGATCTGTCCCGCCTCGCGACCAACGACACGCTCGAACTGGCCGCCTGACCGCCCGCGTTCCCTCTCGCCCCGGCGAGGGGGCGCGGCACTAGCGACGAGCCCCCCGCAGCCGGCAGGCGTAATCTAACATAGGTTATGCAATCCGCGCTGGCTCTGCCCATAAGGACAGGTTGTGTCGCGGCAAGCAGGGCGCGATGCTTGCAGCCGGGCACGGAGTTGAGTTTTGTCAGTGGAAACCGAGCGGGCTGCCGGCGAGGCAAAGGCAGAACCCGCCAAGCTGCCCGACTATGCATCGACGGTTGCTGAAAAACGGCTCGCCCTCCTTGCCGACGCCGCCGCCAGACTGCTCGTTGCGCAGGACGCGCGGACCATGGTCCACGAGGTTTTCGGGCTCATCGGCAGACCGCTCAGGCTTGATGTCTTCTTCAATTACCGGCTGGCAGACAATGGCGGGCTGAAGCTTGTGGCACATGCCGGGATCTCACCGGAGATGGCCGTCGCCGGCGAGGTGCTGGCCCTCGGCCAGGCCGTCTGCGGCCGCGTGGCTCGCGATCGCGTGCCCGCCCATGCCACTGGCATCCAGACCTCGATCGATCCGCAACTGGCGTTCATCAAGGCTGCCGGCCTCACCGCCTATGCTTGCACCCCGATGCAGGTCGGGGACCGCCTGCTGGGGACGCTCGGGTTCGGGCGGCGCGGCGGCCCGGAATTCACTGTCGACGAGCTGTCCTTCCTGCGTACCATCACCGCCTATGTCGCCATGGCCGCCGAGCGGCTGCGCGCCGAGGAGGCCCTCGCCGAAAGCGAGAATTGGTTCCGTACCATCGCCGAGACCCTGCCGCAGATCATTTGGTCGACCCTGCCCGACGGCCACACCGACTACCGCAATTCGCGCTGGTATGAATTCACCGGCGAGGCCGGAACGGATGATGCCGACGGCTGGACCGCGGCGCTACACCCCGATGACCGGTCCGATGCATGGGACCGCTGGCACCACAGCCTCGCGACCGGGGAGCCCTACCAGTTCGAGCACCGCCTGCGGCACCATAGCGGACAATACCGCTGGGTGCTCGGCACGGCCACGCCCGTGCGCAATGCCGCCGGCGAGATCACCCGCTGGATGGGCTCGTGCACCGACATCCACGAGATGGTCGAGGCCAACGGCATGGCCAATGATGCCGTGATACTCATGCATGACGGACTCTATCAGGACACACGCGCCTCGGCGGTGAGTTCGCTCTCCTCGGCGATTGCCCACGAGCTCAACCAGCCGCTCGCGACCGCGGCGAACTCGATTGCCGCTGCCTCGCTGCGGCTGCGCAACGGGGGCGATCCGGAGCGGGTTTCCAGAAGCCTCGATGAGGCGATGGATGCGGTCTTTCTGGCAGGCGATGTGCTGCGCCGCCTGCGCGATCTGATCGAGCGCCGCCCCCACAATCCCCAGGCTCTCTCGCTGAGCGAGCTGATCGATTCGCTGGCGCCGGTGATCCGCAACCTCAACAGCGCGGCCCATCTCGCCATCAACATCGATGCCGGCGCCGACCTTTGCGTGGGCGACGGGGTGCAGATCAAGCAGGTCCTGCTCAACCTGATCCGCAACGCTGCCAGCGCGCTCGAGGGGCGGCCGGACCCCGTCATCACGATCACGGTCGAGCCGCAGGACGAAGCCTTCACGCGCGTCGGCGTCGCCGACAACGGTGCCGGCGTGCCCGAGCCCGTCAGGGCCCGCCTGTTCGAGCCGTTCAATTCATCGTCGGAAGGCGGGCTCGGGGTGGGCCTGGCGATCTGCAAGACCGTGATCGAGCAGAACGGCGGGAAGATCTGGCTCGAAGAGGCTACCCCCGAAGGCGCCCGCTTCTGCTTCACGATACCGAGAAAGAAAGGCGCCTGATGTCGCGGAACGTCTATCTGGTCGATGACGATGAGAGCTTCCTCGCCTCGCTCAAGGATTTCCTCGAGGCGGCCGGCTGGCAGGTGCGCGCCTTTGAAAGCGCGGAAAGCTTCAGGGACTGTGCCGATGAACTGCCCCGTGCGCCGCTGTTTCTCGACATCCGCATGCCCACCAGCAGCGGCATCGAGCACCTGATGCATTATCCGCGCCTCGCCGAGGCTTACCCGACCATTGTCATCAGCGGGCACGGCAATATCGAAATCGCGGTCCAGGCGCTGAAGCTGGGGGCGATCGACTTTCTCGAAAAGCCCTTCCGGCCCGAACGCCTGCTGCTCGCGCTCGAAGGGGCCAACGCGACGCTCGCCAGCAGCGAGGAACAGGACGCAAACGGCTCGCGCGAGTCGCTGGAAGGCCTCACCAAGCGCGAGCGCGAGGTTGTGCTGCGTCTGGCAGAGGGCAAGCCCAACAAGGTGATCGCCCACGAGCTTTGCGTCAGCGTGCGGACAGTCGAGATGCACCGCGCCAATGCGATGACCAAGCTCGGGGTGAAGAACTCGGCCGGGCTCCTGAGAATGGTGCTGCAAGCCGACCGGTGACGCCTCGGTCCGCCCCGGCGGCCGGCTCCGCGCGGCAGAGCCTAGGCGACCAGCACGTCCTGCGCCGCCTTGATGTAGGAGCGCATGCTCGCTGCCGCCTTGTCGGTCAGTTCGACGAACACGCGGCGGCAGTCACCCGGGTCCTGCGACCTGACGACAAGGCCCTCGCCCTCGAGCGTCTTGAGCCAGCGCAGCGCGGTCGTCATGGCAACCCCGGAGGCGAGGCAGACGCTGGTGACGCTGACGGGCTGGTTGGCGAGCCTCGCGCGGTAGAGATCGAGCAGCATGTCCCAGGCCGGATCGGCAAACAGGTCCGACTTGAAGAACTTGGCGCGGCGCGACCGGTTTCTGGCGATCAGGAGAAGGTGGCGTTCGGAGCCGATCTCGACGGTCTCGGGCGCGGCCCTGGGTTCGTCGGGGACCGGCCGGCGCCGCGCCTCGATCGTTTTGGCAAATCGCTCGATATCAGCACAAATGCGTTGGAGTTCACCAGCACACTCGGGCACGATCTCGTCGTTGCCGAATTCGCCGGAGGCCACCCTGACCTTACACATGCCTACCTCGTTTCCTAATCCAAATTACTATCCGTATTAACTCCTATGATTTCACCATTTCGGATAGATGCGGAGACTACTACCGTATAAATACGGGGGGCCTTGGCTCCGCAAGAACCCCTAAATCGCCGCTCCGGACGAGCGTGATCGCGGTAAAAAATCCCCGAAAACAGCAAGCATGCTGTTCAAAGAAAACGAAATACCCCCATGCCATCGGTAATATTACGACGGTAAATTCAACATCTGCCCATTGCCGACGAGCCTGCGCATGATCCCATACCAATGAGGGTATCCATGGGCTGAGGGCGATGTCTTGCTTGACGGAGCTGCCCGGGACGGAAGGGCGGCAAGTGCATTCTCCAGACGGACTCGACAGACCGGCAATGGCGCGGCTCCCGCTCGCGGCGTCCGCTCGCCTGCCGGCTCTGCACCGGAACGGGACGGGCCACCTTTCCGGCAGCGCGGAACAAGGACACGGGGGCGGCACGCGATGGGCAGTGTGACGAGCCAGCCGGCACCAGCCGGGGCAATGGCCCCGCTCGCCTCGGGCCACCCGCCGCATTGGTACGGCTCGGTGAACGAGTTCGCCAATGCCACCAGTCTTGCGATCATCATCACCGATGCCGACGGCCTGATCACCTTCTGGAACCCGGCCGCAGCCGCGCTGTTCGGCTATGCCTTCGCCGAGGTCAGGGGGCGCGATGTCTCGGTCATCATCCCCGAACGCCTGCGCGGAAACCACACCCGCGGCATCGCCCGCGTGACCGAGGGGCATGAGCCCCGGCTGCACGGCAAGGCGGTCGAAGTCGTCGGTCTCCACCGCGACGGGCACGAGATCCCGATCGAGCTGTCGCTCTCGGCCTGGCCCGGCCCCGCGGGATGGGAGTTTGCCGTCCAGGTCCAGGACATCTCGGCGCGCCATGCCCGCGACACCAAGCTGCGGCATCTGGCCGTCCACGACCCGGTGACGGGCCTCCCCAACCGCCAGGAGTTCATTGAGCGCCTGTCGGCCGCGCTCGACCACGGCGGTGCGGCCACGGTCCTGCTGATGGACCTCGCCGGGCTGAAGAACGTCAACGAGACGCTCGGTCATGCGACCGGCGATGACCTGCTGCGGATCGTGTCGGTGCGCCTTGCGGGCCGGCTGCCCCACGACACGCTGCTGGCCCGGCTGGGCGGCGACAAGTTCGCCGTGCTGCTGGCCGAGACCAACGACCCGGCCCATGCCCGCGGCCTCGGTCAGGCGCTGGTCGCGGCCTTCGACCAGGATTTCCCGATCGGCGGCCACGAACTGCGCCTGTCGGCCCGCGTCGGGATCGCGCTTGCACCGCTTCACGCAGCCGACCCCGAGGAACTGCTCGCGCGCGCCGATCTGGCGCTGATCGAGGCCAAGCGCCATCCGGATAACGCCGTCAAGCTGTTCGACCGCAATCTCGACAACAAGCTGCTGGCCCGCCGCGCCTTCCGCGACGAGGTCCGCGAGGCGACGGTCGCGCATCAGTGGGAGCTGCATTACCAGCCGCAGGTCGCTCTGGCCGACGATTCGCTGGTCGGTGCCGAGGCACTGCTGCGCTGGCGGCACCCGCGGCGCGGCCTGATCCTGCCTGCTGTCTTCATCGAGACGCTCGAGAAGCACGTCACGGCCGCCGAGGTCGGGCGGTGGACCCTCGACCAGGCCTGCGCCCAGCTGGTCGCGGCCCGCCACTCCGGTCTCGCGCTCGATTCGGTCAGCGTCAATCTGTTCGCCATCCAGCTCCGGAGCTCGGGGATCGAGCGGACGGTCCACGAGGTTCTCGGGCATCACGGGCTCGAACCCGGCGACCTCGAACTCGAACTGACCGAGACCGTGGTGCTGCAACAGAACACGCGCTCGCTGGCCGAATTGCGCGCGCTGCGCCGGGCGGGCGTCAGGCTCGCCTTCGACGATTTCGGCACCGGCTTTGCCTCCCTCTCGACCTTCAAGAACCTCGCGGTCGACAAGCTCAAGATCGACAGGTCCTTCGTCGCCGGCCTGGCCCGTAGCCCGCGGTGCCGCGCCATCACCGGCAGCATCATCTACATGGCCCGAGAACTGGGCCTCGAGCTTGTGGCCGAGGGGGTCGAGACACCGGATCAAAGGGAAGCCCTGATCGAGCTTGGCTGCACCACCGGCCAGGGCTTCCTCTGGGGTCGCCCGGCCTCGCTGATCCAGAAGGTGCCGGTCGCCCCCGCAACCGCGCCCGAAGCCACAACCGCACCCGCGCCGGCCTCCGGTCAGGGCAGCGGCGGATACGCCTTTGCTCCCCGCCCCCGCATTCCGGTTGCAGCGGGAGCCAACCACCATCGCACTTCGCGCCGCGCAAGCCGCAGGGAGACTGCCCGATGACCCGTTTCTGCGACCTCGACTTCATCGGCTCGGCCAAGTTCGACGAGACCGGCCGGCAGCGCGCGCTGGACCGGCTCGCGGTGGTCGATACCGCCGCGGACCGCTCCCTCGACAGGATCGTCGATCTGGTCGCGGCAAGCCTCGATGTGCCGATCTGCGCGATCTCGCTGATCGACGGCGACAGGCAATGGTTCAAGGCGAGGCGCGGGCTGAAGGCGGAGCAGACCGCGCGCGATATCGCGTTCTGCAATCACGCGATCCGCACCGATGCGCCGCTCGTTGTCGAGGATGCGACTCGCGATCCCCGCTTCGCCGGCAACCCGCTGGTCACCGGCGCTCCGCATATCCGTAGCTACCTCGGCATCCCGCTCAAGCTGCAGGACGGCTATATCATCGGCGCCCTGTGCGTGGCCGATGTGCAGCCCCGCGCCTTTTCGAGGCGCCAGACCGCAACGATGGCGGCCTTCGCCAGGCTGGTGACCGGCGAGCTTGACCTGCGCACCGCAGCCTCGGCCGATCCCCTCACCGGAGCGCTGTCGCGGGGGGCATGGCTCGGACGGCTCGCGACCGAGCTTGACCGGGCCAAGCGCCGGCAGGGCGAGCTTTGTGCGCTCACCATCGACATCGACCACTTCCGGCACATCAACGCGCTTTTCGGTCACGAGGCGGGCGACAGGGTGCTGCGCGATATCACCCGCACCGTCGAAGATCTGGTCGGACGATCGGGCTTTACCGGCCGGATGGGCGGCGAGGAACTGGCGGTCTGCCTCGTCGGCATGCCGCTCGAGACGGCGCTCGTGCTGGCGGCGCGGATCCGCAAGGCGATCGCGGAACTGCGCTTCGACGGGCACAAGAGCCTGCGCTGCACCGCCAGCATCGGCGTAGCCGCGATGTCGCAAGGCCGCGGCGATTGCGGACTGCTCGAGCGGTCCGACAAGGCGCTCTATCGCGCCAAGACGCTGGGCCGCGACCGCGTCTGCGCCTGACGCGGTGCGGGCGACCGGCCGGCACCGCTGCGATTGCGCACCGGGACGGCGAAGGCTAGGCTTGCCGCCTTGCCTCTCGTGAAAGCCGTCCCTCCCGCATGACCCGCTGGCGCATTGCCGCTCCCGTCGATGATATCCGCGAGGCGCTGCTTGCGCTGCCGGAGCTGCCGGCGCGCTTTGCCGTCGCCACGCTGGTCGAGGTCGACGGCTCGGCCCCGCGCGATGCGGGCGCGCAGATGCTGATCACTCCGGAGGAGCACTGGGGCTTCCTGTCGGGCGGCTGCATCGAGGACGATGTCGCCCGCCACGGCCGCGAGGTGCTGGCGCGGGGCACCCCTCGCCGCTTGCGCTATGGCGAGGGCAGTCCGTGGATCGACGTCAAGCTCGCCTGCGGTTCGGGCATTTCGGTGCTGGTCGAGCCGGTCGATGCGGGCGAGCCGGCTGTCGCTGCGCTGCTGGATGGCTGGCACGCGCGCCGCCCCGTCCTCTGGACGAGCGACGGCAGAAAGCGCCGCGCCGCACCCACACAGGATAGGCAAGCGGCAACATGGGACGGCACGCACTACACCCGGCTGTTCCTCCCGCCGCTGCGGCTCGTCCTGATCGGCGAGGACGGCGCGACCCTGAGCGCCGCGGGCCTTGCCCGCGAGATGGGCTGGCAGGTCGCGCTGGTCACGCCCGGCGGGCCGGAGACAGCGCCCTTCCCCGCCATCGCCTACCACCGCAGCGAGGCTGCGAGCGCCCTTGCCGCCATCGCGCCCGACCGCTGGACCGCCATTGCCGTCCTCTCGCATGACCGCGAGGATGACGAGCGCGGGCTGGCCGCGGCCTTGCAGTCCGATGCCTTCTATGTCGGCGCGGTCGGTGCGCGGATGCGATTGCAGGGGCGGCTGGCCCGTCTGCGCGGGCACGGGGTGGGCGAGGCTGCGCTGGCGCGGCTCCATTCCCCCGTCGGGCTCGGCGGTTTCGGCAAGGCCCCGCGCGAGGTGGCGCTATCGCTGATCGCCGAGGTCGCTCAGGCCTTCCACGCTGAGGCGGCGGCGGCCAGATCGGCCGGGGTGTCGATGTCGAGCAGCACGCCGCTGTCATCGGTGTCGCAATAGGCGACCTGCCGGCTGCGCGCCTTGAGCAGCGCGGCCGCACCCTCGTCGCCTTCCAGTTGCATGAGATCGGCAAAGGCTGCGCGCGTGAAGGCGACCGGGTGGCCGGGCTTGCCCCGGTAGCGCGGCCTTGCGGCATAGCCGGCGCGGCGCGCCTCGGGCACAAGCTGCGCGCACAGGGAGACCGGCACCAGCGGCATGTCGCCGAGGAAGACGCAAACGCCTTTAGCTGCCGGATCAAGCGCGGCCATGCCGGTGCGAAGGCTCGCCGCCATGCCCTCGGCCCAATCGGTGGCGTGAACGATCCGGCAGGCGAGCCCTTCGAGCGCGGCGACGATGGCAGGATCGCCCGCTCCGGTCGCCACCACCACCTCGGCAAAGCCGGCCTGTCCGACCTGTTCGGCGACCCGCCGGATCACCGGCGCGCCGGCCAGATCGGCGAGCAGCTTGCTTGCCTTGCCACTGGCGCCAAACCGCCGCCCCGCCCCGCCGGCGAGGATCAGCGCCGACCAACCCTCCACCTCAAGCCCTGGCCTGGGACAACACCGGCAGGTTGCGGATGCGCTTGCCCGTCAGCGAGGCCAGCGCATTGGCGAGCGCGGGCGAGGCAGGCGGCAGTCCCGGCTCGCCGATGCCGCCGGTCTTCGCGCCGCTCTCGATGAAGTGGACATCGACCGCAGGCGGCGCGTCGGCGAGCTTGAGGATCGGGTAGTCGGCAAAATTGCTCTCGACCACCGCGCCCTTGTCGAGCGTCACCGCCTCGCCCATCGCCGAGGACAGCCCCATGATGAGGCCGCCCGCGATCTGCGCCTCGGCATTGAGCGGGTTGATCGTGGTGCCGCAATCGACCACCGCGAAGGCGCGCAGGACCTTGGGGCTGCCGTCCTCCTTCAAGCTCGCCTCGACCACTTCGGCCACGATCGTATCGAAGCTTTCGACAATGGCGATGCCGCGGCCCACGCCTTCGGGGAGCGGGGTGCCCCACCCGGCGCGCCTGGCGACCTCGTCGAGCACCTTCTGGTGCCGCGAGCCTTCGGGCAGATGCTTGCGGCGGAACTGGTAGGGGTCCTCGCCCGCTGCCAGCGCCAGTTCGTCCATGAAGCTTTCGGTATAGAAGCCGAGCTGGGTCGCATTGACCGAGCGCCACGGCCCGTCATTCTGGTTCGACTGATAGGCGAAGTGCCGGCGCGAGGTTGCAGGGATGGCGTAGATGAACGGCACCTCCCCTTCGGCATTGCCGCTCTGCGCGTAGTCGATCCGCAGGGCGGTGATCGCGCCGTCCTTGAGCGAGGCCTTGAGCATGGCCGAGGATTGCGGGCGGAAGGCGCCGCGGCGCACTTCCTCCTCGCGGCTCCACACCAGCTTGACGGGGTATGGCACCTGCTTGGCCACGATCGCCACCTGATCGATGATCTCGACGATGTCGGGGAAGCGCCGGCCGAAGCCGCCGCCCATGATCATGGGCGTGAATTCGACATTCTCGACCTCGATCCCGGCTGCCTTGGCCGCCTTGACGCGGGTGCTGAGCGGGTCCTGCAAGCCGCCCCACAGGTGCAGCTTGCCGTCCTTGAAATGGCCGGTGAGCGCGAAGGGCTCCATCATCGCGTGGTGGAGGAAGGGAACGCGGTATTCGGCCGCGACCAGCTTGACGCCCGCCGCCTTGAAAGCGCCGTCCACATCGCCCTCGCCGCCCTCGTTGTCGGGCTTGCCGCCCGCCATCAGCTTGCCTTGCGCGGCATAGATCGCCGGGGTCGAGACCGCCGCATGGCCGCCGTCCGAGAACCTCGGCGCAAGCGCCTCGAGCCCCTTCTTGGCCTGCCAGTAGCCCTTGGCGATCACCACCACGGCGTCATCCAGCTTGATGACCTTCTCCACGCCCTTGACGGCAAGCGCGGGCGCCTCGTCAACCGCCTCCAGCTTGCCGCCCCGCACCGGCGCCGCAGCGACGGTCGCGACGCGCATCTCGGGCAAGCTGAAGTCGATCCCGTAGACCGCCGAGCCATCGACCTTGGCGGGGATGTCGCGGCGGGGGACCGGCTGGCCGATCAGCTTCCACTGGTCGCGGGTCTTGAGCACCGGATCGCTCACCAGCGACCGCTCTGCCGCGCCCGCCGCCAACTCGCCATAGCGCAGCGACTTGCCGGACCCGGCGTGGGTGACGCGCGAATCCGCCGTGGTCAGCTCGCTTTCCGGCACGCCGAGCCGGTCGGCCGCCTCGGCGACCAGCGCCGCGCGCACCGCAGCGCCCGTGCGGCGCATGGCGACCTCGCCAGTGAAGCGCACCGCCGAAGAGCCGCCGGTGATCATCAGCGGCATCCCGCGCGCCATCAGGCCGATCACCGCGTCGGGGATCAGCCCGGCGGCAAAGTCGCCCGTCATGGTCGGGAGGAAACCCTTGGCGAGCGCCGCATTGGCAAAGGCGAAGTCGGCCGGAGCCTGCTCGATCGTCACCTTGTCCCAAGCCGCATCAAGCTCGTCGGCGAGCATCTGGCCCAGCGCCGTATTCGAGCCCTGTCCGAAATCGATATGAGGCGAGAACACCGTCACCGTGTCATCCTCGGCGATGGTCATGACGCTGCCGAACGCCTGCCTGCCTTCGCCGCCGATCAGCGTCTTGGCGCGCGACCTTGCATCGCGGTCGGTCCACCACACGCCAAAGATGCCGCCGCCCACCACCAGCGCGGAGCCCGCGAGGAAGATGCGGCGCTTGATGCCCTTGCGGCGGGGCTTGCCGGCAGGCGCGCCGGTTTCGGAGAGATCGAGATCGGGGGTGGGATTATCGGCCATCACGCATCTCCCTGCTGCCTGGCGGTGCCGGCGGCAGCCGCGCCGGTCGCGGCGAGGATCGCCTTCCGGATGCGCGGATAGGTGCCGCAGCGGCAGATATTGGTCATCGCCTCGTCGATCTGCGCGTCCGACGGCGTGCCGACCTTCTCGATCAGCGCCACAGCGGCCATGATCTGGCCCGACTGGCAATAGCCGCATTGCGGCACCTGCGCCTCGATCCAGGCCGCTTGCACCTTGTGGAGCGTGCCGTCGGCAGCCTTGAGGCCCTCGATGGTGGTGACGGACTTGCCCGCCAGTTCGCTTACCGGAACGCTGCACGAACGCGCGAGGTTGCCGTCGATATGGACCGAGCAGGCTCCGCAGGCGGCGATGCCGCAGCCGAACTTGGTGCCGGTCATCCCGAGATCGTCGCGCAACACCCACAGCAGCGGCGTGTCGGCATCGGCCTCCACGCTCGCCGGCTTGCCGTTGACGGAAAATGCGATTGCCACAGCCTACCCCTGCTGGTTGGAAGATCCGTCTCTTCTAGCAACCCCTGCGTCGCCCCGCCACACGCAAAACGGTCGCGCCTTGCGGCGAGGCGGCGCCTTTCCCTTCGTCGAGCGCCAAGGCACATTCGCCGAAGCCGGGATTTGCCCCACTCGACAGCCCTGCGCTTTTGCTTTCAAGCGCCGCACCATGACCCCCGTTTTCTCCGCAAGTTGCGCGCTGCGCCGCGCCGCGTCCGCGATTGCGCTGGGTGCCGGGATCGCGGCCCTGAGTGCCGCGCCCGCCGCCGCACAGGACATCGAGCGCCCCCTTCCCCCGGCCGAGGCGGTCGGGCAGACCGGCGGTGCGACCACGCGCAGCACCTTCACGCCCGGGGACTTCTCCCGCTTTGCCCCCCGCAGCGCGTTCGACATGGCGCGCAATGTCCCGGGCTTCTCGATCCAGGAGGGCGACGGGGCGCGCGGGCTCGGGCAGGCCGATACCAATGTGCTGATCAACGGCCGCCGCATCTCGGGCAAGGCCAACGGCCCGACCGAGGCGCTGCGCCGAATCCCTCCCGAGGATGTGGTGCGGCTCGAACTGGTCGACGGGGCGAGCCTCGGGATCGGCGGCCTCACCGGACAGGTGCTCAATGTCGTCACCAGCGCCAGCGGGCAGGTCAGCGGGCAGTTCCGCTACAATCCCGAATTCCGCAGCTTCGGCACGCCCGCAAGGCTGCTGGCCGGCAGCGTCGCGCTGGCCGGGAGCGGAACAAAGAGCGAGTGGAACCTCGCGCTGCGCAATGATTCCAACCGCCGCGGCAACGAGGGGCCGGAGGAAGTCTTCGACGGGGCCGGCAATCTGGTTGCCCTGCGCGACGAGAAGGCCAATTTCGACAGCGACCGGATCGGCCTCTCCGGCTCCTTCACCCGCAACGCCGATAATGGCGCGATCCTCAATCTCACCGGACAGGTGCAGGGCTTCCTGTTCCGCGAGCGCGAGATCTCGTTCCAGCGCCCGCCGGGCGGCAGCCTGACCCGCACCCGCAGCCTCCGCCGCACCGAGGACGAGTTCAACTACGAGATCGGCGCGGACTATGAACTCGCCGCCGGGCCGGGCCGCCTGAAGGTGATCGGCTACCACCGCTACGAGGACAGCCCCTTCACAAACACGGTCCTGACCACCTTCACCAATGGCACCCCCGATCAGGGCACGCTGTTTGTGCAGGACGCGGACGAGGGCGAGACGATTTTGCGCTCGGAATATGCACTGAAGGCCGCCGGCGGAAATCTGGTGGCAGCGCTCGAGGGCGCGCGCAATTTCCTCGCCATCACCTCCTCGCTTTCGGAGCGCGATGCCACGGGCGCCTTCCGCCCGGTCGATCTCGCCGGATCGAGCGCGAGGGTGGACGAGGACCGGCTCGATGGCGGCCTGACATGGAGCCGCGCGCTGGCGGCCAACCTCCAGCTCCAGCTCTCGGCCGGCGGCGAATATTCGCGCATCAGCCAGTCCGGGCCCCTCGGCCTCACCCGCAGCTTCGTGCGCCCCAAGGGCTTTGCCTCGCTCGACTGGAAGGTGACCGGCAACCTCAACATCGCCGGGCGCATCGAGCGGGTGGTTGGACAGCTCGATTTCTTCGACTTCATCGCCTCGGTCGATCTCGATCAGGACCGGCAGGACGCAAGCAATGCCGATCTCAGACCGGAACAGAGCTGGCTCTACGATATCGAGGCAAGCTGGCGGATGGGCGCGCTCGGCAATCTTACGGTGAGCGCCTATCTCGAGGACTTCATCGACGTGGTCGACCAGGTGCCGCTGCCGGGCGGCGGACAGGCACCGGGCAACCTGCCCGCGGCGCGCTTCTACGGGGTCGAGAGCCAGGCGACGCTGCTGTCGGACGGGGTCGGCTGGAAGGGCACGCGCGTCGACCTCACCCTCGGCTGGAACCAGTCCTCGGTGCGCGATCCGCTGCTCGGCACGATGCGCGAGGTTTCGGGCAACGAGCTGGTGATCGTCGAATTCCGCGTCCGTCATGATGTCCCGGGCAGCGACTGGGCCTTCGGCACACGCGGCGACTGGACCAGGAACGCGCGCAATGTCCGGCTCGACGAGGTTTCGCTGAACCAGCCGAGCTTTGCCCAGATGTTCGCCTTCCTCGAACACAAGGACGTGGCCGGAATGACCGTGCGCGCCCGGGTCGGCAATCTGCTGGACCAGCGCGACCGGTTCGAGCGGACAGTGTTCTCCGACCGCGCTGCCGGGCAGATCGCCTTCAGCGAAAGGCGCGACCGGCGCTTCGGCACGGTGTTCAGCTTCGACATCGAAGGCTCGTTCTGAGGCTTGCCCGGCCGGTCGCGGCTTCGTAAGCGGGGGCCGAGAGGATCGTTTCATGCCCCACACCGCCCCTGCCGCTCCCCGAATGCGCTCATGGCTGTTCGCCCCCGGCGACAGCGAGAAGAAGATGGGCAAGGCGATCGGCGGCACGGCGGATATCGCGCTGCTTGACCTCGAGGATTCGGTCTCGCCCGAGAACAAGCCCGCGGCGCGGGCGATGGTGGCCGAAGCGATCGCCGCGAGCGAGAACCGCGCAAGGCTGTGGGTGCGGATCAATCCGGTCGCGAGCGCCGATTGCATTGCCGATTTGGTGGCGGTGATCCCCGCAAGGCCCGGCGGCGTGTTCCTGCCCAAGGCGGAAGGCGCAGCGGATGTGACGCGGCTCCACCACTATCTCACCGCGCTCGAGGCCGCGAGCGGCATCCCGCAGGGGCGCACGCTGATTGCCGCGCTCGTCACCGAGACCGCGGCGGCAATGTTCAAGACCGGCGACTATGCGGGCGACTATCCGGGGCGCGAGCGGCTGGTGGCGATGAGCTGGGGCGCGGAAGACCTGTCCTCCGCGCTCGGCGCGCGCGAGCAGCGGGGGCCGGACGGGGAATATTCGCACACCTATGAAATGGCGCGCAGCCTGTGCCTTGTCGGCGCTGCGGCGGCGGGGGTGGCGGCGATCGAGACAGTGCAGCCCGAATTCCGCGACCTTGAAGCTCTCGCCGCCCGCGCCCGGCGGGTGCGGGCGCAGGGGTTCCGCGGGATGCTCGCGATCCACCCCGCGCAGGTCGAGCCGATCAACGCAGCCTTCACCCCCAGCGCCGAGGAACTCGCCCATGCCCGCGCCGTGGTGCAGGCCTTCGCCGATCACCCCGGGGCAGGCGTGGTCGCCTTGGACGGCGCGATGCTCGACCGTCCGCATCTGGCGCTGGCGCAGCGGTTGCTGGCCGAAGCGGGCGCGGAATAGGTTAAAGCATTTTCCTACTCTAACCGATCTGGTCAAATTGCGCCGCGACTCAGCAAGGAGTGCGCGCAATGGCCCTTATCGATGCCCTCATCGGCCCCATCGCATCGATCATCGACAAGATCATTCCGGATAAGGAGACGCAGGCGAAGGCCAAGATCGAACTGCTCTCGCTTCAGCGCTCGCAGGAGCTGAAGATACTGGAAACGCAGCTTCAGGCGATCGTCGCCGAGGCAAATTCCGCCGACCCTTGGACCAGCCGCGCCCGCCCGAGCTTTCTCTACGTCATCTATGTGCTGCTGCTCGCCGCGCTGCCGATGGGGGTGCTCAGCGCCTTCAACCCCGCCGCGGCACGAGACATTGCAGCGGGCATGAACGCCTATCTCGCAGGCCTGCCGGAGGCGCTCTACGCGCTCTTCGGCACCGGCTATCTGGGCTACACCGCCGCGCGCCAGTGGGGGAAGGTCAAGGGCGTGGATCGTTAGGAGGTCTACCGAGCGACCTCGTGGCAGATCTCGCTCTCACCCCATTCCAAAAGCACGGCATTGATCAACGTCTCGAACGCCGGTTCGTGATGTCCGGGCCGCCACTCCACTAAAAAATCGCCCTTGAAGTCCGAGAATGACTGCATGCCATCCAGCATCCGGGCTGCGGCATCTTGGCTGAGGCTATTTTCCGCAGCTTCGACCGCCTTGGTCAGAATTGCGGCCAACCGCTCGAAGCGCCATTTCTCCGGGCGGTGGGCAATCAGATCGGGCAAGCGCAGCTGGCCGACGCTTCCGGGCCTGACGATACCGGAGAAACCTTCATCCAAAGCCTCAATCGGCATATCATTGATCTTCATGGCGCCAAGGTAGCATCGACGATTGCCTAGGCCAACCGACCGGCCTCCCGTCCCTTTGACCTGACTGCTATCGGCGCTAAAGCCACGCCATGACCAACCTCGTCTATGTCCTCAACGGCCCCAACCTCAATCTCCTCGGCACGCGCGAGCCGGAGATTTACGGCACCACCACACTGGACGACATCGCCGGGATGCTGGAAGACCGCGCCCGCGAGCTGGGCCTCGAAATCGAGATGCGCCAGACCAATCACGAAGGGATGCTGGTCGACTGGCTGCATGAAGCGCAGGCGGAAGGCGCGCGGGCGGTGCTGCTCAATGCGGCGGCCTATACCCACACCTCCGTCGCGCTGCTCGACGCGATCAAGGCGATCAGAACGCCGGTGATCGAGGTGCACCTCTCTGATCCCAAGACCCGCGAGGCGTTCCGCCACCATTCCTACGTGGGCATGGCGGCGGCGATGACGGTCGAGGGCCACGGCGCCGACTCCTACCGCATCGCGCTCGAAGCCGTAGCGTCCGGACAGGTGTGAAATCGTCATCCAAGTTTCACAATTTGCACCCTTGCCACTTGCCAGCCGCAATTGGCGGCAATAGTCCCACGCGCTCGAAGTGCGCTGCTTAGGCGCGATCAGGATTTCATAAGGGGCATACATGGCAAACGACGCTGGCCAAGGCAGCAAGGCGAACGGGCGCAAGTCGGGCATGAACATCGACACCGCACTGGTGCGCGAGCTCGCTGAACTGCTGAACGAGACCGGGCTGACCGAGATCGAGGTCGAGGATGACGACCGCAAGATCCGCGTTTCGCGCGGCGCGGTCGCTGCGGCCGCGCCGGTCTATGCTGCCGCGCCTGCCGCTGCCGCTCCGGCCCCTGCTGCCGCAGCGCCTGCTCCGGCGGAAGCCGCAGCGCCGGCTGGCCCGGACATGAAGAACGCGGTCAAGTCGCCGATGGTCGGCACCTGCTACCTCGCGCCGGAACCGGGCGCGGCGAACTTCATCGCGGTCGGCAAGCCCGTGAAGGAAGGCGACACGCTGCTGATCGTCGAGGCGATGAAGGTGATGAACCCGATCACCGCGCCCAAGTCCGGCACGGTCAGCGCAATCCTGATCGAGAACGCCCAGCCGGTCGAATTCGACCAGCCGCTGGTGGTGATCTCCTAAGATCATGGGCATCAAACGCATCCTGATCGCCAATCGCGGCGAGATCGCGCTGCGCATCCACCGCGCGGCGCATGAAATGGGGATCGAGACGGTCGCGGTGCACTCCACCGCCGATGCCGACGCGATGCACGTGCGGCTTGCTGACCACGCGGTGTGCATCGGCCCGCCGCCCGCTGGCGAGAGCTATCTCAACATCGCCAACATCATCTCGGCCGCCGAAATCGCCCAGTGCGACGCGATCCACCCGGGTTACGGCTTCCTCTCGGAGAACGCCAAGTTCGCCGACATCGTCGAGGCGCATGACATCATCTGGATCGGCCCCAAGCCCGAGCACATCCGCACGATGGGCGACAAGGTCGAGGCCAAGCGCACCGCCGGCGCGCTCGGCCTGCCGCTGGTGCCGGGCTCCGACGGCGCGGTTTCCGATTTCGACGAGGCGCGCAAGATCGCCAAGGAGATCGGCTATCCCGTGATCATCAAGGCCGCCTCGGGCGGCGGCGGACGCGGCATGAAGGTGTGCGAGAGCGAGGACAAGCTCGAAACCCTGATGCAGCAGGCCGGCAGCGAGGCGAAAGCCGCTTTCGGCGATGCGACCGTCTATATCGAGAAATATCTCGGCAACCCGCGTCACATCGAGTTCCAGGTGTTCGGCGACGGCAATGGCGGCGCGATCCATCTGGGCGAGCGCGACTGCTCGCTCCAGCGCCGCCACCAGAAGGTGCTCGAAGAAGCCCCCTCCCCCGTCATCTCGGTCGAGGAGCGGATGCGGATGGGCGAGGTCTGCGCCAAGGCCATGCGGGACATGGGCTATCGCGGTGCGGGCACGATCGAGTTCCTGTGGGAAAACGGCGAGTTCTACTTCATCGAGATGAACACCCGTCTCCAGGTCGAACACCCGGTGACCGAAGCGATCACCGGCGTCGATCTGGTGCGCGAACAGATCCGCATCGCCGAGGGCCGCCCGCTTTCGGTGGCGCAAGAGGACATCGAGTTCCACGGCCACGCCATCGAGTGCCGGATCAACGCCGAAGACCCGTTCAACTTCGCCCCCTCGCCGGGCCTCGTGACCTATTTCCACGCGGCTGGCGGCATGCATGTGCGGGTCGATTCCGGGCTTTACGCCGGTTACAAGATTCCGCCCTATTACGACAGCATGATCGCCAAGCTGATCGTCTACGGGCGGACGCGCGAAGGCTGCATCATGCGCCTGCGCCGTGCGCTGGAGGAAATGGTGGTCGAGGGGGTCAAGACCAACATCCCGCTCCACCAGGAGCTGCTGCGCCAGACCGACGTCCTGAACGGCGACTATTCGATCAAGTGGCTCGAAAAGTGGCTGGAGGAACGCGAGGTCTGAGCCACGCGCTGCTCCTCCGGCGCCTTGATGTTGCGCCGCAACAAGAATCGACTGTCAGACGGGCGGGAAGGCTGGAACTTCCCGCCCGTTTCTTTATTGCTTGGCAGGCCTCCCCGGCGAGAAATGTCGGTCCGGAACATCACCGGCATGATTTGACGCGATTTTACGGCGCGACCCCGCTAATACGAGGGCGGGATTGCGCTGCACGGCTGTGCGAGGGAGTGCCTGTATGAACCGCAAGACCCAGATTGTCGTCGTCGGCGGGGGCGCGGGCGGGCTCGAACTGGCACGGCGGCTCGGCGCCAAATACGGGCGCAAGCAGCACGACATCATCCTTGTCGACAAGAACCTCAGCCACATCTGGAAGCCGCTGCTGCACGAGGTCGCGGCCGGATCATTGGATGCCAATCTCGACGAGGTCGGCTACCGCGGCCATTGCTCGCGCTGGGGCTACCGCTTCTTTCAGGGCAGCCTCGAGAGCATCGACCGCGAGGCCCGGACAATCAGCCTCGCGCCGGTCAAGGACGAGGACGGCAGCGAGCTGATCGCCGGCCACACCATCCGCTACGATATGCTCGCGCTGGCGGTGGGCTCGGTCTCCAACGATTTCGGGGTGCCGGGGGTGCGCGAACATTGCCTCTACCTCGACAGCCGCGAACAGGCCGACCGCTTCCGCACGCGGCTGCTGAACCACTGCCTGCGCGTCAGCCGGGCGATGATGAACGATCCGGGCGCAAACGAGCAGGTGCGCGTCGCCATCGTCGGCGGCGGCGCGACGGGGGTGGAACTGGCAGCGGAGCTTTACAACGCGGCCGGCGCGCTGAGGCACTACGGCCTCGAGGTGTTCGACGAGAGCCGCCTCAACGTCACCCTGCTCGAGGCGGGCCCGCGCATCCTCCCCGCCCTCCCCGACAAGCTGGCAGCCGCTGCCAAGCACGAGCTTGAACAGCTCGGCGTCGCCGTGCGCCCCGGGGTGCAGGTGATCGAAGCCCGCCCGCGCCAGCTCGTCACCAAGACGGGCGAGGTGATCGAGGCCGATCTGATCGTCTGGGCGGCTGGCGTGAAGGGCGCGGAGTTCCTCGCAGGGCTCGGCCTCGAGACCAATCCCAGAAACCAGATCCTCGTCACCGACACGCTCCAGACGACAGTCGATCCGTGCATCTATGCGCTCGGCGACTGCGCCAGCTACACGCCCCCCGGCGAAGATCGCCCCGTCCCGCCGCGCGCGCAGGCCGCGCACCAGATGGCCGAGACTGTCTTCACCAACATCGTGCGAATGCAGCAGGGCAAGCCGCTGCGGCACTTCGTCTACCGCGACAAGGGCTCGCTGGTGTCGCTTTCGCGCTTCTCGACTGTGGGGAGCCTGATGGGCAACCTCATCGGCGGGAGCATGGCGATCGAGGGGCGGCTGGCGCGGTTCATCTATACCTCGCTCTACCGCCTGCACCTGATCGGCATCCACGGCTGGGTGAAGGCGACCTTCCTGATGCTGGTCGGCCGCGTCAACCGCATCGTGCGGCCACGGCTCAAGCTGCACTAGCCGATTTTCGGAAGGCCCGTCCGCATCCAGCGCCGTTGCCGCAGCACGTTCACCGGATAGCTTACGCCAATGATGGCCAGCACCAGAGCGAACATTCCGGCCACTTCCCTGTCCGAGCGGGGACCGGGTGCCATGTCCTGCATGACGGCGACGCCGAACATCAGCACCGCAATGACACCGATGAAGCACGGCACATAGTAAAGCGCGACGCGCCGGGAATGCATCGAAGCCCCGCGCATGAACAGGGGCAGCCGCTTCCACTTCTTGGGCAGGGTGAGATCGAGATACCAGGCATGCCCGAAGACCGGTGCGAGCAGCATCATGGCGAGGCCGAGGAAAGTGAGCGAGGCCACGGCCGGAAACCGATCTTCAAGACCTCGAACGTGCCGCCCTTACAGCGGGACACCCGGCTCCTGCTTGGCGGTGCGGATCGTCAGCGAGGTCTTGACGCTTTCGACGTTGGGCGCGGGCGTCAGCTTGCCGGTAAGGAATTCCTGGAAGCTTTGCAGATCCTTGCTGACGATCTTGAGGATGAAGTCGATCTCGCCGTTGAGCATGTGGCACTCGCGCACCTCGGGCAGCGCGCGCATATGCTCCTCGAATTCGCGCAAGCTGCTTTCGGCCTGGCTCTTGAGGCTCACCATCGCGAAGACGGTGATCGCGAAGCCGAGCTTGGACGGGTCGAGATCGGCGTGATAGCCGCGGATCACCCCGTCCTCCTCGAGGCCGCGCACCCGGCGCAGGCACGGCGGCGCGGTCAGGCCGACCCGCTGGGCGAGTTCGACATTGGTGACGCGGCCTTCCGCCTGAAGTTCCGCCAGCAGACGGCGGTCGATATCGTCGAGATTGGCCACGTGGCTTGTGCTCCCCCAGCGCGCGCCTCGCCATCGGGAGGGCATGGCGCGCACGATGTGATCCCAAAGAAACAAGAGGCGTGCCGGACGGCCCGCTCGGCTAATATTATTAGGTCTGCCAGCAATTGTCCCGCTTTGCAACGCGCCTTTCGCGTCAGACTGTGCCATTTCCCCCATCCTGATAAGACGCAAGAGACGGCACGGGCTATGGAGACCGCCTGCGTGCCGTTCGCGCGTGCGATTCGCGCGCTTGCCGCCCGAGGAGAACTGCGTGTTTTTCGACGACCGCCTTGCCACAGTGCTGCGCCAGCGCGCCACCGGCGAGGCGAGCCTGCGCACGCAATACAGGCAGTTGCTCGATCTTCTGGGGCGCGAGCGCAGACAGCCGGCCGGTGGCGACCGGAGCCTGCTCGCGGCGGCCTGGCTGCGGCTCGATGCGCTCGGCGAGGCGATCCCGGCAGCGACCAGGGCGCGGATGATCCGCGAACCCGGCTGGCGCCTGCGCAGCCCCGATCTGGCCGCCCATCTCGCCGAACAGGAAGCCGATGTCGCGGCGGCCGCGCTGACGCGCGCGGACCTTGCGATCGAGGATTGGACCCGGCTGATCCCGTGTCTGCCGGTGCGCGCGCGCGGTTTCCTGCGTCTGCGGCGCGATCTGCCGGTCGATGTAGAGGCGCTGCTGGCACGGCTGGGGGTGCATGATCGCGGCCTGCCCCCGCCGGCCTCAACCGAGCCGCCGCCGTCCGCCGAACCCGCCCCGCCCGCGCCGGTCCGCCTGCGTCCGGTACCCACGGGTAACGGCGAGTCCGGCCCGGCGGGCGAAACCGCCTCGCCGCCGGCTGCGGGCATGCCGCGCGTGGCGCCGAGCCGGGAGGACACCGGCCGCACCGAGATCTCCGCGCTGGTCGAGCGCATCGCCCAGTTCCGCCGCACCCGCAGCGAGACCCAGGCAGAGCTCGATCGCTCCCCCCTCCTGCCGCTCGGCGAGCTGCCCGAACGCACCCAGCGCACCGTCAGGAGCTTCGGCTTTACCTCGGATACCGCGGGGCGGATCGCCTGGGCGGCGGGCGAGGTCGCACCGATGGTGATCGGCATGCGCCTCTTTGCAGGCTCCACGGCCGACGACGCCGGGGACGCGATCGCGCGCGCCTTCCAGCAGCGCCAGCCGATCGCGCGCGCGCGGCTCACGCTCGAGGGCGCGCCCGCGGTCGCCGGGGCATGGATCCTCGATGCCGAACCGCGCTTCAGCGCCGAGGGCCACTTCACGGGCTATCTCGGGCGGCTGCGCCGCATGGCCGATCCCTCGGCGGGCTCTGCCGACACCCCCGAGGCGCGCGAGGCTGACCGCATCCGCCAGTTGCTCCACGAATTGCGGACCCCCGTCACTGCCGTGCAGGGCTATGCCGAGGTCATCCAGCAACAGCTCTTCGGCCTCGCGCCGCACGAATATCGCGCGCTCGCCGCCGCCATCGCGGCCGATGCCGCGCATATCCTCGCCGGGTTCGAGGAGCTCGACCGGCTTGCGCGGCTGGAGACAGGCGCGATCGCATTCGAGCCGGGCGAGACCGATCTGGCCGCCCTGCTGCGCCGCACGGCCGATCAGCTCGCTCCCGTGCTGGCGACGCAGGATTGCGGCTTTGCCCTCGCCCTTGCTCCTGACATCTGCCAGCTGGTCGGGATCGAGAGCGAGGATGCCGAGGCGCTCGTCTGGCGGCTGCTCGCCAGCCTGGCGGCCGCCGCTGCGCCGGGCGAGCGCATCGCGATCGGCGCCGAGCCGCTGATCGGGCAAAGCGGCGCGATGGTGCGGGTGCGCTGCCATCTGCCGGCGCGGCTCGCAGGGGAGGAGAATCTCTTCGCCGCGACCGCCCGCGCGGCAGGCGGTAGCGCGATCAGCCCGGGCCTGTTCGGCACCGGCTTTGCCCTGCGCCTCGCCCGCGCCGAGGCCCGGGCCGCGGGCGGCGGTCTGGAGCGCGAGGGGGATGCACTGCTCTTGACGCTGCCGTTGCTAAGCGGGAATAGAACGCGCCATGGCGCGGTGCAGGCCTGAGGGCACCCGTCGGGGAGACGCTGGCGGGGATGAATAGTGTTTCGATGCTCGAGGTGCCGCCCGCAGGGTGCGGCGCTGCCTTTGCGCCCGGTTTCGGCCAAAGGGTGCTGCTGACGGTCGACACCGAGGAGGAATTCGACTGGCACGGCCCGTTCCGCCGTGACGGCTACGGCCTCGGACATGTCGCCGCGATCCCGCGATTCCAGACCTTCTGCGAGACCATCGGGGCCCACCCTGTCTACCTCGTCGACTGGCCGATCGTTCAGGATGCCCGCGCGGTCGAGATCATCGGCGATGCGGTGCGGCGCGGGACAGCCGAAGTCGGTGTCCAGCTCCACCCCTGGGTCAACCCGCCCTTCGAGGAGGAGGTGAGCGTCCGCAATTCCTTCGCCGGCAATCTGCCCCCCCGGCTCGAGGCGGCCAAGTTCATGCGGCTGCGCGACGGTATCGAGGCCGCCTTCGGCACGGTCCCGCTGATCTACCGGGCAGGACGTTACGGGCTCGGACCGCACACCGCTGCCCTCCTGAAAGAGGCGGGGATCCGGATCGACACCTCGGTGCGCGCGCTGTTCGACTACAGCGCGCAGGGAGGGCCGGACTACAGCCACCATCCCGTCACGCCCTACTGGGTCGATGACGAGCGCCAACTGCTCGAACTGCCGGTGACCAGCACTTTCTGGGGGCCGCTGCGCCGGTTCGGCCCGCTGCTCCACCGGATGCAGCGCCACGCGCCGCCGCTCTATTCAGCGTTCTCGCGGTCGGGCCTGCTCGAGCGCATCGCGCTTACCCCCGAGGGCGTGACGGCCGAGGAGGCGCTGCGCGGCCTCGACCTGACGCTCGAGGCGGGCCTGCCGGTGCAGGTGCTGTCGTTCCACAGTCCCAGCCTTGCCCCGGGCCATACGCCCTACACGCGCGACGAGGCTGCGGTAGAGCGGCTCTATGCCTGGTTCGAGACAGTCTATGCCCGCCTCGCGGCAAGGGGCGTCACCAGTTGTACCGTCTCCGGGATCATCGCCGCGACCGGGGAACAGGCGTTTGCGTCTCCGCTTGTCTCGCAGCGCCCCGCAGGTTAGGGGCATCAGGTCGCCTCAGCCCTGCCATCCGGTGCTTCGCGCAAGGGGGCCTGTAGCTCAGCGGTTAGAGCTGGCCGCTCATAACGGCTAGGTCGCGGGTTCGAATCCTGCCGGGCCCACCAGGGCGGGGCGGGTGACAAGGAAAGGTGTCGGGGAGTAGCGCAGTCCGGTAGCGCGCCTGCTTTGGGAGCAGGATGTCGCAGGTTCGAATCCTGTCTCCCCGACCACTTCCTGCCCTACCCGCCGGCACCGCCCGCTCGCATCAGCGCTGCTGCGGAGCAAAGCTTGCGGGCGCGTTTACCATTAGTCAAAACCTAATCTTGAGCACCTCCCGTCATGATGCGGACGTTGAACCGTATTTGATGGAGAAGTGTCCATGGGTATCAAGGCGCTTACAGTAACCCTGTCTCTTTTTGCCCTGTCAGCACCGGCTGTGGGCGCTCTTCCCGGTGTCGATGCCGGAAGCGGCGACGTGCGGATCGGGATCTCGGGCTTTGTTCCGGTGATCTGCCGCACCTCGGTCGAAGGGGGCGAGTTCACAGTCCGCGACGGCCGCGTTTCGCTAGGGTCGATGCGCGAGTTCTGCAACAATCCGCGCGGCTACGCGATCCACGCCGACTTCTCGTCGAACCTCGCGCAGGGTGCGCTGGTGGTGGACGGGCGCCGCGTGCCGCTCGATGAGACCGGCAGCGTGGAGATCGTAAAATCGGACCGTGCCGCGATCACCTCGCGTCCGATCGATCTCGAACTGCCCGAGGGCGCACAGTCCGGCTCGATCTCGTTCCGCATCCAGCCGCTATAGGGCCGGACAATTCTGCTGCGAGGGCGCCCCGAGCAAAAGCGGGGTGACGGTAACGGTCAGGTTGTCGGAATAGTTCGGCGACACGAGCTTTCCGCTTCCGCCCTCGAGCAGGGTTGCCACCACCGGCAGAAGGTCGGCCTCGGCGGTCGGAACCCCTGCGCGCAGGCAGGTCACGGTGTTGAACGTCGGGTTCGCATTGCTGCGGTCCTGTCCCAAGAACCTGACCTTGTAATTGAGCACATGGTTAGCCGTCCCGAGATCGCCGCCCGGGAAGGTCAGGCGATATTGCTGGTCGGATGACAGCGACACCGAATAGGGGCCGGAACTGCGCACGCGCACATTGTTCGTGGTCGGCGTGCTGTAGGCCTGAGGTGCGGCAAGCACCTCCCCCGTAGTCTTGTCGCCCACATCGCCGAAATCGAGCGCGGTGCCGGCATAGCTGGCTTGCAACGCGCTGAGCACGGTGATCGGGAACACCACGGCATTGGGGAAGCTGCCCTGCTGTTCGCGCTGGTTGGCCTGCCCGCCCTGGATATTGCAGCCAAAGAAGGCGTCAAAGGCCAGGTTGGTGGTGGTGTTGAGGTTGAGGTTGGCGGGCAGAAGCACCCGGAAGGTCACGACTGCAGTGTTCGAGGCCTCGTTGTTGCCGGTGAAGTTGATCTTCAGGAAGCGCTGCGATCCGCTCGGGCTCTGCGTGGTGGGCGAGACGATCGGCGGGGGCGCGTTGAAGTCATAGAAGATGTTCTGGTTGAGGCCTTCGAACTGGACGCTCCCTGCAACCGCAATCGGAACGAGCGAGGTTCCGTCAGCAGAGGTGTCCCGCGCTCTCAGGTAGAAATTGACAACGCGGGTATCGCCGCCACCCGAATTGTTCACGCGGGTGAGGTTGACCGTAACCGTGGTGGCCTGAAGGCCGGTCGGGTTGAACGGGTCATACAGCACGGGCGCAGCACTGGTCGTGCCGACGATCCCGCAGGTCGTGGTCTGCGCTTGCACCGCCGGGGCAATGCCCAGCGCGGCCGCAGCCATCACCAGAGAGCGGATGACAGTTCGCTTGATATGCATGGTCAGTTCCTCACCGGCGTAATGTCGCCAAGTCGGACGATGTTTTCGCCATTGTCCGGGATTTCGATTTCGAAAACTGTGCGCTTCGCGTCAAGCATCTCGATCCGCCACTTGCCCGCTGCCAGGCCCGTGACACCGAACCGGCCCTGGCGGTTGGTGAAGACGGTCGTGGGGGCGCGATCCGGCTTGCCGAGCTCGTAGGCATTGCCGGTGACAAGCGCGACGGGCTCGCCATCGACATCGAACATCGTGCCGAGCGCGGTGACGCTGTAGTCCGAGCCCGCCACGAGCTTGTAACCGCTGCGATAGCTGGGGAACAGCTTGAAGGACCCCTGCCCGAGATCCGTGCCGCTGGCCGATTCCGGAGCATCGATGGTGACCGTCCGGTCGACATAGGAGCTGAGGTTCGGCTGGGTCGCTGCCCCGAGGATCCCGGTGTTCGCCACATGCCCGAACGGCGAAGGCTCGAGCTCCACATTGGTGTTCTTGAGCGACTTGTGCGGCGTGACGATCGCGAAGCTGTCGAAGATCGGGCGGCCGACCGAGAAGGCGCCATCGGCGAAGGCGAGCGAGGAGCCGACCCGCATGCTGGTCCGCTGGCTTGTGCGCTGGCCGAAGGTGTCGAGGAAGGTCCCGAAGTGCGTGAGACCGAGTTCGGCGCGGTTGCCGATGAAATTGCCGTTGAAGTTGAAGCCAGAACTGACATCGGAGCGGTCGATATCGGCGGTGGCATTATAGGCCCCGACGCCCTGCCCGTTAACAGTCTGGAACGACAGGCGCGCGCGGTTGTCCTGGGTATCGTAATCGGCGCGTCCGGTGGTGTAGCGGCCGAAGCGCATCGTCAGCGACATGAACGCCGCCACCCGATCGCCGCGCCCGTCGCGCTCGTAGCGGACATCGCCGACAAGATTGGCGACCGGCGAGATGCGATAGCCCATGTTGAGGCGATAGGTGTGCAGGTCGCGCTGTTCCTCGCGCCCCTTGGAGAAGCGCGCATCGACGCCTGCGAAAAGCTGCGGGCCGAAGGAGCGCGAATAGCCGCCACCGACTTCGAAGGCGAAGGGGTTCTCGATGAAGAAGTCGCTGACCGGGCCGAAGTTCTTGCTCCGCCGCTCGAAGAACAGGTTTAGCGTGTCGGCCTGGCCATCGGCCCGCTGGATCAGGCGCTGGTAGGTGAAGGTGCCCGCATAACCCGTTCCGGCGCCGTCGATGTCCGAGATCGCCAGATTGCCCCCGAAGGTGCCGAGGCTCGTGCCCAGCACCGCCTCGGTGCCGAACTGGCGGCCGTTCGTGTCGATCTGCGAATTGACGCCCAGCGTCAGATAATCGCTGATCCCGCGGCGGTAATAGCCGGAGAAGATATAATCGTCCGAATAGTCCGGCCCCTCGAGCCCGAGCGGCGCTCGCACCCCGGCATAGACGCCGAACTCGCTCAGGCCGGCCCCGAGCTGGGTCTGGTCGATGAAGAGGTTGAAGTTGAGCACTTCAGACCGGCCGCTGTCGTCGATCACCGACAGGCGGACGTTGTTGGCCCCCTGTGTGAAGGGGAAATCCCGCAGGTCGTAGACGCCCGGGTTGAGCTGGAGGCGGCGCACGATCTGGCCGTTCATCTCGACCTCGACCGCCGACGGGCGGTCGAGCCTGAAGGTGCGGTCGCCGCGCGGGCGGATGATCCGCTGCGGCTGGAGCACCCCGTAGGAGCGGAAGATCGAGACACCGGCGATGTCCGGTGCCGCCTGGAACCCGCGCGCGAGGGTCTGGAGATCACCCACGGTCCAGCGGATCAGATTGGCCTGGTCGTCATAGACCATGCGCGTGCCGAGCCGCTGGAAATCGACGCCATCGGCGCCCGGCTGCCAGATCGCCTCGGACTCCACCACCACCGGCCCGAGCCGCGTCGCGCCGTCGAGCAGCATCAGCGGAGTGGCAAAGCCCTCGTCGCCGCCTGCGTGGACATAGTCGAAATTGCCGCGCAGGTTGACGTAGGCGCTGAAATCGGCCGGAGCCACGACTTCGCCGCGCCGCTCGCGTTCGAGCGGGCTGACGATGACCGAACGCGCGATGCGGCGCTCGGTCGGGAGGCGGAATGTCAGCTCGATCGACTGGGGATCATAGGCAAAGCTGATCCCCAGCGGTTCGAGATCCGCCAGGGTAATGGTCGGCTTTGCGCGCAGGCTGGTCTCGAGCGTGCTGAAGAAGGTCGGATCGAGCAGCAGGCCGAGCAGCTGGAGCGTGCGCCGTGTCGGCAGTTCGATCGTGTCGTCGGGCGCGATCGTGACGGGAATATCGCCGATGTAGTTCCCGCCGTCCTTCGCGGGAACGGTCAGGGCGATTGCCCGGCCAGTCGGGTTGATGCGGACCTGCTGCTGCGGCTGTGCCTGGGTCGCGACAGGAAGCACGGCAGGAGGCATATCGGCCTCCGCCGCGTGTGCGAATGCTGCTGACAAGGTTCCCGTGCTTGCGCTCAGGAACATCAAGAGCCGGAATCCCCCCCGTTTGGTCATCACGTCACGGTTCCGCGTTGAACGCGGCCTCCACTGTGCCGGCGTCGGACGGCAGTTCGACCGGGATCTGCACGACGCGCGACTGGTTGGCACCGATCAGGCCAAAGCCGATGGTCTGCTGGATTTCCGGTCCCGAGAGCGAGCGCCGGAAGATTTCCTTGCCCTCGGCATCCTTCTGCACGATCCGCAGGCGGCCGTTCGAGAGATAGCCATGCGCCGCCGAGCTGTTGGCGACGGTGATCACGGGAACAGGCTTGCCATCGGCATTGCGCCCGACGGCGGCCGACTGGACAGAGAGCGAAGGCTTAACACCCGCCGGGCCGACGCTCACGAGGACCTGGAAGTTGTAGAGGATCTGGATCGCGGACTGCCCCTCGGGCAGCTTCACCGGAAGCTGGGCCACGGTGATGTAATAGTGCTTGCTCGCGGCCAGATCGGGGTCACCGACATATTGCACGCGGAAGGACTGGGTCTGCCCCGGCTCGATCAGCGCCTGGGGCGGAAAGACGAGCAGATCGCCCGGATCGACACCGGTCAGCTCGACGCCGTTTTCCGTGACCTTGAGTTCCTGCACGCGCAGTTCGACAGGAAGCGTGGTCGCGAAGGTGTTCTCCACCGTCACGACCTGGCTCATGCCGCGGCCCGTGGTGGTCAGATTGATCATGACTGGCTGCACGGTCATCGCCCATGCGGTGCCGGGGCCCGACATGAAGACGAGCACCGCCATCATGAACGCGGACAGGAATTTTCTCATTACGGCCTCTCGATCCCCGGGCAACTAGTTGGCAGGCGTGAATTCAATGATGATCTCGTCGGAATAGCGGCCCGCGACCAGCGGTCCGCCTCCTCCGGGCAATGCGAAGCGGAAGGTCGCGTCACCGGCCGCGCCGCGCGCAACGTTGAGGTTGATCGACCGCGTCACCTCGCTGTTGGCTTCGAACTGCTGGCCGGCCCAGGCGAAATTGAACTCGTAAGGCAGGAACTCGCCGAAGCCGGTGTCCGATTGCCTGCGCTGGGCATCACCCGAATCCCGCAGCAATCCGCCATTCTGGCTGCGCAGCGTGACGTTGTGCGAGGAATTGCAGATCACCGGAATGGCAAGCGTGATCGAGGTCGGCGCCGGCTCGGCGGTGGTCTGGTCGACGAGCTGGGTGATCCGGATCTCGCCGCCACTGGTCGAGGCCGGATCGAAACTGGCGTTGATGCCGGCAGCGGCGGCAGGTGCGCGTGTCACGCAGGCAGGCTCGGCCCGGGCGACGAGCTCGAGCTCCTGCCGGGCAACTGCGCTGTCCTGCGCCATCGCCGCAGGGGCAAGCGCGGTCGCCAGAACCACGCCGGAAAGAACGTGCCTGATCATCAGCGGGGCTCCAGAATGACGCGGATGGTGTCGCGGTAGAAGCCCGCGAGAACCGGTGCGTTGACCTTGGTGTTCGAAGCGCCCGGCTCGATCCGGATGGAGAGCTGGACCTCGCCGGCAGCAGCCTGATCGACATCGAGGCGTTCCTCGACAATGCGGCGGACATTGGCGTCGGCTTCCAGCCGGCCGCGCACATCGGCCCAGGCGACCTCGGCCTCGTAGGGCAGAGCATAGGCAAAGCCGTCGGCCGGCTGGTTCATGCTGCCGTCGGTCTGCCACAGGCCGTTGTTCTCGGACTCCACGCTGATGCGGTGCGGGAAGTTGCAGAAGGCCTCGAAGGCGACATTGACCGATGCGGCATTGGCCGCAAGGGTGGCCGGATCGACCAGCGTCTGGATCTGCAGCAGGTTGCCGGTGACCGCGGTGAAGTTCACCGGGCTGCCACCGGCATTGGCGAGATTGGGGCGCTGCAGCGTGCAGATCTGCGGCGCATTGCCGATGACGTCGATGGCGCGCGATGCTGTCGTCGATTGCGCTGCGGCAAGCGACGGGGTCCATGCCAGGCCGGCAAGCAGGACGGAGGCCACGATCGTCATGCGGCGCATGGCCTTACTCCGCCGCCGTGAGCGTGACGACAACAGTGCCGAGGTAGCGGTTGTCGGCCACCAGGCGCAGCGTGCTGCCGCCGCCGGTGGCGAAGTTGGCAAGCGACACCGTGATGTCGCCGGTGAAGGCGGTGTTGCGCGTCTGCGTCGCGGCAGTGTTGGTCGCCTGCGCGGTCGAGAAAACGGCCGGGGTCGTGGTCCACCCGGCAGCGGTCGCCTCGTAGTTCACCGTGCGCGAGAAGCCGGCCGGCGGGGTGGCGGTGAAGTTCTGCGCCACGATCGGGGTGGCCTCGACGCGGATGGTGCTGCGCGAGCTGCAGAACGAACCCGTGATGGTCCGCGGCGGCGCCGTCAGATCGGTCCGCAGGAAGCCGGTCGCCGTGTCGGTCAGCACACCGAGATCGATGGTGTTGTTGCCGCCGGTCACGGTTCCCGCCGAACACAGCGCGGGCACATTGCCGATCACCTGGAAGCTCTCGCTGTCGGTGGTCGACTGGGCCGCGGCCGGTGCAGCGAACGCCGCGGCAAGGCCGGCAACGATGAGCAGGGTCTTGTTGGTCGGCATGTCAATTCGCTCCGATTGATGCGGCAGGGCCGAGGGTGATGACCACCGCGCCCTGATAGGTGCCGGAAACCAGCAGCGAATCCGCTGGCACGGCAAAGTCTGACAAGGTCACGGCGATGTCTGCCATGCGCGGCAGGGTCTGGATGGCGCCGGTCGAGGATTGCGTCGGCGTCGCCCCGGTGGCGGTTGCCGAGCTACGTGCGGTGGTGGGGCTGGCAGCCCAATTGCCCGCGCTGACAGAGTAATTCACCGCCTGGGCGAACCCGCCCTGCAGCGTGACGTTCTGCGTGAGCTGGAGGGCGCTGACCTCTACGCTCATCGCCGATCCGGCGAAATTGCAGAACGAGTTGGCAAGGCTCACCTGCCGTTCCGCAATGGCCGCGATGCGGCCGATGCGCTGGCCCGAGCTGTTCACCAGCTGGCCCAGATCGACCACCGCTGGCGACGGGGCACCGAGAATGCAGAGCGGTGCGACATTGCCGTTGACCGCGACATCCCCGCTGTCGGGTGCCGCCTCCTGCGCCCAGCCCGGCTGGGAGCAGATCAGCATGCCCGCAAGAATGAGTGATCTCGAATATCGCATCGCTTGTGCCTTATCCGGTGCCCCGTGCGTCAACGGCTTGTTACTCTGCGCCGAAGCTGATGTTCGGCGACAGGGTGACCAGCACCTGCCCGACATAGGGACCCGCCACGAGCAGGCCGTTGGTCGGCGTGCTCGAGTTGGACAGGGTCACATCGATCGAGCCGGTGAACAGGCCGACGGTGGCCGGAGCACCCGTGCCTGCGGTCACCGAGCTGTCCGTGGCCGTGACGTTGTTCGCCTGGGCCGCGGCGGTGATGTCGACGCGGCGGTCGAAACCGGCCGGCGGGGTGCCGGTGAAGCTGGTGTTGAGCAGCGGCAGGGCTTCCACCTCGATGGTGGCAGCCGTGCCGTTGCACCAGCCGACCAGGGTCCGCGTCTGGCCGTTCAGGCGGGTCGGGTCGAGCCGGCCGGCCGTCGCACCGGTGCCGCCGAGGGCGAGCTCGCCCACCGAGATCACGGCATTGTCGGTCGTGAATAGGCAGCGGTCGGCCACCGAACCGTCGATCGAGACGGTGCCGGTTGCATCCTGGGCCATGGCCGGCCCGCCGATGGCGAGCGCGGCAAGGGCAGCGAGCGAGAGAACGTTACGCATGGTATGTGCTCCGGTTGTTCGATCAGGCGCCCGGCGCGATCACGACCACGATGCGGCCCGAGTAATCGTTCGCAGCGACCAGCAGGTCGGTCGGGTTCGGGGTGGCGAAGTCGGTCGCGGAGATCGCGATGTTGTTCAGGCCGTTGTTGGCGAGCCGGCCACCAATCGGGGTCGCGGCGAGCGGCGCAGCGATCGAGTTGTTGGTGAACGTCGGGGTGGTGGTCGTGTTGCCGTTGACGACGGTCACGGCGACCCTCGCGGTGAAGTTGATGCGGTTCGCGTAACCGACGGTGGCAGCGGCGGCCGAAGTGATTTCGGTCGCATCGACCGTGATGGTCGGAGCCGCAGTGGTGCAGACAACGCGGGCCTGAAGACCGGTGCCACCGACAGTGGTGAAGCGCGTAGCCAGGTCGGTCGCGAGACGGCCGTCAGCCTCGGCCAGTTCGCCCAGCGCCACGTTGGTCTCGAACGAGTTGGCCGCACCCGGGACCACAATGCACTTGGGTGCCACGGTGCCGGTGATGTTGACGGTGCCGGTGACGTCCTGGGCGAAGGCGGGGTTCGCCATCGTCAGGAGCGAGGCTGCGACCGAAAGACCGAGAAGTTTCTTCATAACCATTTCCTCAAAAAAGCGTTGCAATCGAAAAGCTTACTGAAACCGAAAACTCGAACCCACCTCTAGGGCGAGGCGCTGATCGTCACGACGAGCGTGTCCGAATAGGTGCCCTGAACAAGCTGGGCGGGGTTGGAATAAGGTGCGGCGGTGATCCGCATCGAAGTCCCCGACTGGTTGAGCGACGATGCCGCCAGTCGCAGCCCGCGCGATGTGCTGGCGGGGCCGAGAAAGCCGCAGGTCGAACCCGTCGTCAGCGTGTCCGCCGTGCAGGTCGCATTGGCGGTCAGGCTTGAGCCGACCAGGTTGAGGGTCACGTTGTAGGGAGCGAGCGTCGTGTAGCCCGGCTCGGCCGTGCCGCCGGCCTTCAGCCCGCCATTGAGCGAGACGACGGCCACTCGCGAGGGTCCCGTGCAATCGAGCGAGAACGGAACCGTGAAATCGAGCCCGACGACATCGAAGTCCGGCTGGTTGAAATTGCCTGCGGGAGCAAGTCCCGCCGCAAAGCCGCAGCGTCCCCCCACCGATGCGGTGACGGGGATCGAAAGGCGCACATCAGCCGGCCCGCTCGCACCCTGTCCGGGGGCGTAGGCCGTCGTCTGAGCCGATGCCGGCAAGGCGAGACCGCCTGCCAGAACCGTCGCTGCTGCGATAATGAAGGGAAGCTTACGCATCCCACCCCCTTGCCTGGCTGCCTGGGCAGCAAAAACCCGACGCGGGAATCGGCCTCAACCGGCACCCGCGGAGACGAAAATTCAAACCCGAAAGGAAGGACCATTTTGTGGTCCGACCCCCAATCCCACGGCCCCTTTCGCACCAGCGACTCAGGACCGTGCCGTGGCTAATAGTTATCTTACAACGCTAACGAGATACAATGATTCTGCTGAGGGGCCGGACCAAATTGGGACAGATCCGTCAAAGCCGGAATCCAAATAGCTGTTTTTGCTATTTTTTCCTGATCACATCGCGGCAAGCGCCTCGATCCAATCGTTAATTTCCAACCTTAACGAGTTGGCATACAGGGGGGTGGTCGGCGCACCCGGCAGGGCGCGCATTCACCGAATCGCAGGCCTCTGCGCGCTCACAAAGATGCAGAGTCGAAAGGCTCAACGGCCGCAAAGGGACGCGAGGCAGTAGGGTGCCTTGCAGAGCCGCCCAACAAGATGCAGGCCGGGTCCGGCGCTCCCGGAAACTTACAGGCTAACGCCGAACAGGCGGCCCACCACCGCGGTTGTGGCCATGGCGATGACGCCCCACCCGACTACGCGCATGGTCGCCGGAACGAGCGGCGCGGCGCCTGCCTTGGCACCGAGCGCGCCCAGCAGCGCCAGTGCCAGCACCGATACCACGACGACCGTGACCATGATTGCCCCCGCGGGCGCAAGCCATGCCGCCAGCAGCGGCACGGCGGCGGCCGCACTGAAGGTCGCACCCGACGCCAGCGCCGCTTGCAAGGGACGCGCGGCAAGGTGGTCGGCAAGGCCCAGTTCGTCGCGCACGTGCGCAGCCAGCGGATCGACCGCGGACAATTCGCGCGCGACAAGCGCCGCGGTCGCCTCGCTCAGGCCGCGCTCGCGGTAGATGGCGGCGAGCTCTGCCTCCTCGTCGGCGGGAGTGGCAGCCAGCGCCAGCCGCTCGCGGGCTATGTCCGCGCGCTCGGAATCGGCTTGCGAGGAGACCGAGATATACTCCCCTGCGGCCATCGACATGGCCCCTGCGATCAGGGCAGCGATACCCGCAACGAGGATCGCCCCCGGCTCCGGTGTGGCCGCGGCCACGCCAATGATCAGCGAGGCGACGGAGATGATCCCGTCATTCGCACCGAGCACGGCAGCGCGCAGCCAGCCGGTGCGGTGAACATAATGCGGGTCGTCCGGATGGGCGCTGTTTGCCGTGCTCATGCAGGGCTTTTCCGTCTTCACGGCCGGCAAGGCAACCCCTGTCTCAGGTCGCCGACCACCCCGCATCGATCATCAGCGCCGATCCTGTCACCACCCGCGCCGCCTCGCCCGCCAGATACATGACCGCGGCCGCCGATTGCTCGGCGGTGATCTTCTCCTTGATGAGGTGGGGGGTGAGCTGCAGCTCGTAGGCATCCTCGATGCTGAGGCCGTGGGCGGCAGCGACATCATCGGTCGCGGCGGCCACCATCGGGGTATCGACAAGCCCCGGGCACAGCGCGTTGACAGTGATCCCGTGCGGCGCGAGCTCGCCCGCCATTGCGCGGGTCAGGCCCATCATTCCGTGCTTGGAGGCGCAGTAATGGGCATAGCCCGGCGTGCCGACATGTCCCGCGACCGAGGCGATGTTGATGATCCGCCCGCCCCCGCCGCGCGCGATCATGTGCGGCACCGCAGCCCGGATCACCCGCCATGCACCGGTGAGGTTCACATCGATCATGGTGGTCCAGGTCGCCTCGTCGAGCTCGTGCGCGGGGCGGCCGCCGGTAAGAATCCCGGCATTGTTGACCACGATGTCGATGCGCCCGAACGCTGCGAGCGTGGCGGCCACGAAGGCGTCCACTTGCGCCGTGTCGCGCACATCGCAAGCCATTGCGAGCGCCCTGCGGCCTTGCGCCTCGACCGCCTGCGCGACCTCGCCCAGTGCGCCGCCGAGCGCGTAACCGACCGTGTCCATCGCCGCCGCGCCGACATCGCAGATTGCGACATCCGCGCCGGCTTCGGCCAGCGCGAGCGCGATCGCCCGCCCCTGCCCCCGTGCCGCGCCGGTGACCAGCGCGACCTTGCCTGCGAGTGTGTCTCCCATCATTTGCCCCTCTCTCGATCAGGGGCGGGAGACTACCGCAGCCGCCGCCAATCCCCAGCGGCGCAAAGTGATAGGCCTGTGGCCGTCAGGCGGCGGCGTTGGTCGTCTCGAGGATCCAGTCGGGAATCGCCTCCTGCCTGAGGTCGGCCAGTTCAAGCCCCTGCGCGCGCACCGCATCATAGCGGTCGCTCGGGGCGTAGTCGGCAGGACGCTGGACGAAGATCTTGCCCTTGGTCTCGGCGAGAATGCCGAGGCCGCGCACCCCGTCGGTACCGCTGCCGGTGAGCAGGCCCCCGAGCGAGGGCAGACCGCTGCGCGCGAGCGATCCGAACAGCAGGTCGGCCGACGGACGGCAGCCGTTCACTGCATCGCGCTCGACTAGCCTGAGGCGCGGCGGCTCGCCCGCCTCCACGATCACATGGCGGGTCGGGTCATGCGCCAGCCACACCTTGCCCGGTTCAAGCGACACGCCGTCGACCGCATCGCCAAGCTGGCAGGGCAGCGAATGGCGCATCGCCCGCATCGCGTTCTCGACCGCGGCAGGCTCGGCATCGAACAGCACGACCGTCGGCGGGCAGGCCGCATCATAGGCCGCCAGCACCTGCCGCGCAGCCTCGATCCCGGCCGCCCCGCAGGCGAGTGCGACGATCCGTCCGTCGGAGCGGTATTTGACCTGTGCGCCCTCGCCCCCGGCCGCGTCCTCGCCGCCGGGCTTGAGTTCGCCCGATGCGGCCTTGAGCACGATATCACCGAGCTGGCGCACGGTCGCATCGAATTCCTCGCGCGAGGTGTGCAGGGGCTTGGGGAAGCAATGCACCGCGCCCAGCTCGAGCGCGCGCCGGGCGGTGCCGGTGCCGGCCTGGGTGATGCTCGAGAGCATGATCACCGGCATCGGCCGCGTTTCCATCACTTCCTCGAGAAACTCCATCCCGCTCTTGCCCGGCATCTCGACATCGAGTGTCAGCACATCGGGCTTGAGCTGGTCGAGCTGCTCGCGCGCCTCGTCGGCGTTCTTGGCGGTGCCGCAGACCGTCACGCCCTTGGCGTTGTCGAGAATGTCGCAGAACAGCGCGCGCATCGCCGCCGAGTCGTCGACCACCAGTACCCTTACATTGGCCATTTTCACCGAGCCTCTTCGATGGCGCTCGCAACCGGGTCCCGGGGTTGGGAATGACCGTGCACGCGAGCGCGGTTCATGATGCGGTTCTACGAGCCACCAGCGAAAGAATTCATCCACCACCTCTAGGGGCTACCGCATAGACCACTCACAAAGCCCCCTTATTCCCCAAGCGTTTAGTGGGCAGGCTTCCAATCCGCCCGACCGGCATGGCTGCCCCGGGCTGAACGAGGGCATGACCAATGACCATTGAAAGGACTTCGCGGCTGGGTGCCATGGCGATTGCCGGATCTCTGGCGATCACTGTCTCACTCGGGGCACTGGGGGTGAACCACATCCGCAATGGCGGCGCGCTCGACGACGAGGAGCAGCAGCTTTCCGATTTCCGTGCCGATATACTTCCCCCGCCGATGTTCCTGGTCGAATCCTTCGCCAATGCCAGCATCATGAGCATCCACCGCGATGCCTATGCCATCAACGAGGAGCGGCTTGCCAAGCTTGAAAGGGAATATCGCGCTGCCGAACGCAAATGGGCGCAGAGCACGCTCGACGAGGGCCTGAAGGCCGGTCTCGCGCAGGACGTCCGCACGAACGGCGCTGCGTTCTGGGATGAGGTCAACAACCGGCTCAAGCCCGCCGCCCGGCGCTGGGATGTGCCGGCGATCCAGCAATCCCACCGCCGCCTTCTCAAAATCTACCGCGAGCACCGCAAGAGCATCTATGACCTCGTCCAGTCCAGCGAGGCCATCTCGGCCGATGTGACCGACGAGAACAACATCGTCGGAGCCGCGATCCTGTCTGCCGCTGTTCTCGCTGTCCTGCTGATGTTCGCCACGCTGCTGGCCGCCTACCTGTTCGTGCGGCGCGGCATTCTCTGGCCGATGCTGGCCACCGGCGACACGATGCACGAGATGGCGGCCGGCAAGCTCGATAGCGGCGTGACCCATGACCACCGCACGGACGAGATCGGCACGATGACCCGCGCGATCGAGACTTTCCGCACCGCGCTCAAGGAAGACCAGCGCCGCTCGCAGGCGCAGGCCGAGGTGGTGGAGACGCTGTCGGATGCGATGTATCGTCTGGCCGACGGCGATCTTACCCACCGTATCACCGCCATGCCGCCCGGCGAGCACCAGCGCCTGCAGGAGGCCTTCAACAGCTCGATCGCCAAGCTCGAGACCATGATCGCCGCCGTGCGCGCCACCGCTAGCGGCGTGCGCACCAGTTCCGACGAGATCCGTGCCGCCTCCGAGGACCTCGCCCTGCGCAACGAGCAGCAGGCCGCCAGCCTTGAGGAAACCGCCGCTTCGGTCGGCACCACCGTCAGCCTCACCCGCCAGTCGGCCGACAATGCCGTCGTCGCCAAGAGCGCGATCGCCCAGACCCACGCCCGCGCCACTGAAGGCGGCACCGTCGTCGGCAAGGCGGTCGCGGCCATGGGCGCGATCGAGCAGTCGGCAAGGGAAATCACCCAGATCATCGACGTGATCGACGGCATCGCCTTCCAGACCAACCTCCTCGCGCTCAACGCCGGGGTCGAGGCCGCCCGCGCCGGCGAGGCGGGCAAGGGCTTCGCGGTCGTCGCCAACGAGGTCCGCGCCCTCGCCCAGCGCAGCGCCGAGGCCGCGCGCGACATCAAGACTCTGATCGACAAGTCAACCGCCCATGTCGGCGACGGGGTCAGCCTCGTCGGCGAGACCGGCACCCTGCTCGCCGAGATCGTCGCCCAGGTCGGCGCGGTCACCGCGCAGGTCAACGAGATCGCCGACACCACCAACGCCCAGGCCACCAACCTCGAACAGGTCAATGTCGCGGTCGGCACCATCGACCGCATGACCCAGCAGAACGCCGCCATGGTCGAGCAGTCCACCGCCGCCACCCGCAGCCTGTCCTCCGAGGCGCAGCGGCTCGGCGATCTGGTCGCCCAGTTCCGGGTCAGCATCGCCGGCCAGAGTACCGCCTATGCCGAACCCGCATCCCGGGCCCGCTCCGCCCGGACCGGCACCCTGCCCCCGCCGGCGCCCACAGCCGCGCCGGCGCACGCCAGCCCCGCCCCGCGCAAGGCACCCGCACCCCGCAAGTCCGCCAGCGCACCTCCCCCGCAGGTCACCGGAAACCTCGCCCGCAAACCCGCACCAGCACCACTCGCCACAACCGACGAAGACGACTGGAGCGAGTTCTAGACAGAGCCTTACCAGCGACCCCGGGATATCTACCGAGGTGCCCTCCGGCCAATTGCAAAGGGCGGATCCGCTAGGCTGCGGGGCAGGATTATCGGGAGCAGGGTAGACCCCATGTTGAAGCAAATCGAAGTCGCCGAACTCCAGGTGGGCATGTTCGTCCACAAGTTCGAGGGCGGATGGTTCGACCACCCGTTCTGGAAGGCCAAGTTCCTGATCGAGGACCCCGACAGGCTCGCCGCCATCCGGGTGAGCCGCGTCCGCACGGTGGTGATCGACACATCGAAAGGGCGCGACCTTGCCCCCGCGCCCGTCCCGTCCGGGGAGCTGGCCAAAGCGCCCTGTGGTGCCGCCGCAGCCCCCGCCGCGGCATCGCGCATCCGCAACCTCAAGCAGCGCACCGAGGCACAGATCGCCGCCTCCCGGCCCACGACGATGGCGCAGGAAATCGACAACGCGCAGGCCATCGCCGAGCAGGGACAGGCCAAGCTGAGCAATGCCTTCATCGCGGCCCGCCTCGGCAAGGCCCTGGATGTCCGCAAGGTCGAACCCGTGGTGAGCGACATTCTCGCCTCGGTCAGGCGCAATCCGCAGGCCTTCAGCGGATTGATGCGCTGCAAGCTCAAGAACGAGCAGGTCTTCCGCCATGCCCTGTCGGTCAGCGCGCTGATGGTGGCGCTTGCCGACCGCATGAAAATGCCGGCCGCCGACATCCACAATTGCGGTCTGGCCGGACTGCTGCTCGATATCGGCGTCAACTACCTACCCCACGCGGGCGACCCGCCGGGCGGCGATTTTCGCAACATCGACGAGCGCACCTGGCGGCAGCACGTCGTGCTTGGTCATCGCGCGCTCCAGAATGATGACGGCAATCTGCCGCAGCTGGTGCTCGATGCCTGCCTCCACCATCATGAACGCATCGACGGCCGCGGCTACCCGCAGCGCCTCGCAGGCGAGGACATCCCGCTGGTCGCGCGCATGGCGGCGATCTGCGACAGCTTTGATTTCCGCCTTTCTTCCAGCGAGCGCAGCACAGCCGCCGATCCGGCTGCCGCGATCGAGGCGATGCGGGCCGAAACCGGCGCCTATGACCAGGAGCTCCTGCGCCTGTTCGTCGAGACCGTCGGGCTTTACCCCGTGGGTTCCTTCGTGGTGCTGGCGAGCCGCAAGCTCGCCATGGTCATCGACGAGGACCGCAAGGACCCGTTGCACCCCGTGGTACAGGCCTTCTATTCGCTCGAACTGGGTGAGCGCATCCGCCCCCACCGCATCGCACTGGCCGAGGGCAACGAGAGCGAGCGGATCGTCGGGATCGCGGACCTTGCCGGGCTCGATCTGCCCGAGGATGCACAGTTGCGCGAGTTGGTCTTCCTCAGCGCCTATCGCAACCAGCACTAGGCCCGGCGCTTGCCTGAACTGCACAGGGCGCGCTCCCTCAGACGGCGAGCCGGAGCGAGGCCTGCACTGTCCGCCCGTTGGCCGCACGCGCAAAGCCGATGCCTTTCGCCGGCACACTTGCCTGATTGGCCTCGACCAAGAACCTCAACAACGAGGCGCGGCAACTGGCCGATACCTTCGCCGGCTTCCGCATCGGCGAGGCGGCCGGCAGCCTCACGGCATCCGGCATCGGGCTCCTTCACGCACCGAGGCGCCGCGCGGCCTAGGGGATTGCTCCTACGTCCGCGGAGAAGGGGTCTTTAACCCCCACGCTTAAGATCTGTCCCACGATCCTCTCGAGGAACACGCAATGATTTCCTGGTTCAAGAAGCATGCGCCGATCCGCCGCAAGTTCTCGATACTTGCCGGTAGCCTGTTCGTCGTCGGCAGCATAAACCTGTTTGCCGCGCTGCTGGTGCTGTCGGGCACGGTGGACGCGATAGCGGCTGTCGCAGCGGCCGGTGCAACGACGATCCTGTCGGTCGGCATGATCTTGGTCGCCAAAGAACTGATCACGGTTCCCTATGTCGAGACCGTGCTCCGGATAGAACAGCTGGCGGTGGGTGATCTCGACACATGGATCAGTTACACCGACCACAGCGACTGCGTGGGCCGTATGACCCGGGCCATGGCCGTTTTCGGCAGGAACGCGCGGATCGCCCGCAAACCCGCACCAGCACCACTCGCCACAACCGACGAAGATGACTGGAGCGAGTTCTAAACAGAGCCCGAAACCCTTCAGACGCCCCTCAATCCCGCCAGCCCGCAACAAAGGTGGCCGCTCATGATAACCCTCCCTCCCGTCTGCGACCGTAGCGCCGCGTCCGCGATCTACCCCGAAATAGCGGAATCGCTCGGCCCTGCGCCGCTCGTCGTCGATGCAGCCCGGGTCGAGCGGATCGGGCAGGCGATGCTGCAACTGCTTGTTTCCGCATCGAGGACCGAAGGGGGGATCGCGATCCACCAGCCCAGCCCGGCATTCACCGCTGCCCTGGAGCTGGCCCGCCTCGACCATGTGGTGATGGAGGGCCTTTCAGCATGACCGAAGACGACATCCAGCAGATCTTCTTCGTCGAATGCGAGGAAGCACTCGAAGCCACCGAGACGGGTCTGGCTGCCTGCCGCGAGGGAACGCATGACGGGGAGACCATCAACGCGATCTTCCGGGCGGTGCACTCGATCAAGGGCGGCGCGGGAGCATTCGGGCATACGGCGCTGGCGGCTTATACCCACGGCTTCGAGAACCTTCTGGGCGAGATCCGCGAAGGCAAGGTGCCGCTCGAACCGGCTCTGGTCGACCTTCTGCTGCTTGCGCTCGATTGCCTGCGCGACCATGTCGAGGCCTCGCGCGGCCAGGGCAGCCCGCCCGAGGACGCCGAACTGCTGGCCAGGCTGGAGGCCGCACAGGCCGGCGGCAGCGGGCTTTCGCCCGTCTCCCCGCCCGAAGCCCCGCCCGAGCCGTCGCTGCCTCCTGCCCCTGCTGCCCCGCCGCCGCTCGACGATCTCGACGCGCTGCTCGATGAACTGGCCGCCCCCGCGCCTGCGGCCGAGGCTGCGCCCGCGTCGGCCGAGCCGGCGAGCTGGCTGGTCCACATCCGTCCCCATGCCGGCGCGATGACCAAGGGCAGCGAGCCGCTGCTCTGGCTGCGCGAACTGACCGACCTGGGGGGAACCTGCGAGGTCTGCGACGTTTCCTGCGTTCCTGCCTTCGAGCGCCTCGCCGTGGAGGAAGGCTACCTCGGCTGGACCTTCCGGATGCCCGGCACTGTCCCGCGCGAGGCCGTGGCCGAGATCTTCGATTTCGTCGGTGACGAGGTCGCGCTGGCCTATGAAACCGATCCCATGCCTGCGCCGCGGATCGCGGCGCGTGCGCCTGCCCCTGCGGCAGCTCGCAGCGAGGGAGCAGAGCCCGTCGCCCAGCCCGAGGCCGGCGCCAGCACGCCGTCGGTCCCGCCCGTCGCAGCGGCAGCGGCCGCCGCAAATGCCGCCGTACCCGGTGCCGGGGCGGCCAACCAGTCGGTCCGCATCGATCTCAAGAAGCTCGACATGCTGATCGACGGCGTCGGCGAACTGGTCATCGCGCAGGCGATGCTCGCCCAGCGGCTCACCAACGAAAACCTCGCCCATATCGAGGAACTCGCGCTGATCGAGACGCTGGTGCGCGACATCCAGGAGCACGCCATGGCCTTCCGCGCCCAGCCGATCAGCTCGGTCTTCGGGCGCGTGCCGCGCCTGCTGCGCGAGCTCGGCAGCTCGACCGGCAAGCACGTCAAGCTCGAGGTCGCCGGCGAAACCACCGAGCTCGACAAGACCGTGATCGAGCGGCTGTCCGAGCCGATGACCCACCTGATCCGCAATGCCGTCGACCACGGGATCGAATCCCCCGAGGAGCGCCGCGCGGCGGGCAAGGACCCCGAGGGCACCCTGTCGCTGTCGGCGGAACAGAAGGCCGGCCGGATCATCATTCGCATCGCCGATGACGGACGCGGGATCGACCGGGAGCGGGTGCTGGCCAAGGCCATCGCCAACGGCCTTGTCGCGCCCGATGCCCAGCTTTCGGACGAGGACATCCACCAGCTGATCTTCGCGCCCGGCTTCTCCACCGCCGCCCAGGTCTCGAACATCTCGGGGCGCGGCGTGGGTATGGATGTCGTGAAGCAGAACGTGAAAGAGCTCGGCGGACGCATCACCATCGAGAGCGTGCCGGGCAAGGGGACGACTTTCGCCCTCGCCCTGCCGCTGACGCTGGCGATCTCGGACGGGATGATCGTGCAGGTCGGCGACCAGTCGCTGGTGATCCCGCTCACCCATGTGATCGAGAGCCTGCGCCCGACGCCTGCCGACGTGAAGGGCATGGGCACCCGCGCCCAGATGCTCAACGCGCGAGGCACCTTCGTGCCGATCGTGCCGCTCGGCACATTGACCGGCGCGAACGAGGCGGTCTGCAACCCTTGCGAGGGCGTGCTGGTGCTGGTCGAGACCGAAGGTCACGGCCGCGCCGCGTTGCTGGTCGACGCGATCACCGACCAGCGCCAGTTCGTCATCAAGGCGCTTGACGCCCACTACCGCCAGATCGACAGCGTCGCCGGAGCCACGATCCTGGGCAACGGCAAGGTTGCGCTGATTGTCGATGTCGATTTCATCGCCAGCACCGCCGCGCGCCACGCCGGCAGCCCCGCAATGGCGCTGGCGGCGTGATCATGGAGGCGCCCATGACTGCCGCGGAGACTGCCGGCATGGTGCCCGGTGTCAGCCCGGCCATCTACAGCGAGGCGGATTTCGCCCGCATCGCCGACCTGATCCACACGATGACAGGGATCGTCCTGTCCGATCGCAAGAAGATGCTGGCCTATTCGCGTCTGGCCCCGCTGGTAAGGCGCAGCGGGCTGACGAATTTCGGCGCCTTCCTCGACACGCTGGACCAGGATCCGGACATGATGACCGAGGTGGTCGCCGCGCTGACCACGAACCACACCTATTTTCACCGCGAACCGCACCACTTCGAGCACTTTGCTAAGGTGGTGCGCCCCGATCTCCTGCGCCGCGCGGCCGGCGGGACCGAGACGCGGATCTGGTCTGCGGGATGCTCGACCGGGGAGGAGATCTGGACCCTGATGATGGTGCTGCTCGGCTCCGATAGGGCCGAGGGCATGAAGCTTGCCAAGGGCAAGCTGCTGGCTTTGGCGAGCGACATCTCGGTCAATGCGCTCGCAGGTGCGCGGGCGGCGAATTATCCGGCCAGCGCGCTCGAGGCGCTGCCCGAGCCGCTGCGCCGCATCTGGTGCACCCAGACCGCCGCCCAAGGTCCCGGGGGCGAGCCGCGGCTCGCGATCGATCCGGTCGTGCAGGGGATGGTCCGTTTCCGCGAGCTGAACCTGATGGGGGACTGGCCCATGCAGCGCCCCTTCGACGTGATCTTCTGCCGCAACGTCATGATCTATTTCGACCTTCCCACCAAGGAGCGGCTGGTCGACCGCTTTGCCCGCCAGCTGCTGCCGGGCGGCTATCTCTATATCGGCCATTCCGAAAGGGTGAGCGGCCCGGCCAACGCGCTGCTCGAACCCGTGGGGCCGACAATCTACCGGCGGAGGCAAGGCGCATGAGCATCCGGGTTCTGGTGGTCGACGATTCGCCGCTGATGCGCGCGCTGCTCCAGCATCGCCTGGCCGGCGAGCCGGATATTGTCGTGATCGGCACCGCTGCCCACGCCGCCGAGGCGCGGCAGATGATCAAGGCGCTCGATCCGGATGTGGTAACGCTCGACATCGAGATGCCCGGCATGGACGGGCTCTCCTTCCTCGAGAAGATCATGGCGCTGCGGCCGACCCCTGTGATCCTGGTCTCGGGCGCGACCGAGGCGGGTGCGAGCGCCACCGCCCGCGGGCTTCAGCTCGGCGCGGTCGGCTGCATCGCCAAGTCGCAGCTGCGCCTCAGGTCCGAACAGACCGACGACTGTCCGCTGGCCGCGATGGTGCGCGAGGCGGCACGGGTGCGCTTCACTTCCGCCCCCGCCCCCGCCTCCGCGCCCGTTCGCTCGCGCGTCGCCCCGGCCTTCGCCGCCGCCCCGGCTGCCACAGCGCCGGTCTCCACCGCACCCGACGGGGAGCCAGAGATCATCGTGATCGGCTCCTCGACCGGCGGGGTCGAGGCACTCCACACACTGCTTTCCGGTTTCCCGGAGGATTGCCCGCCGACGCTGATCGTCCAGCACATCAACGGCTGCTTTGCCGGAGCGATCGCGCAATCCTTCGACCGCGCCATAAGGCCCAAGGTGATGCTGGCGGAGAGCGACATGCCGCTCAAGCGCGGAACCGTGCTGCTCGCCCCCGGCAATGATCGTCACCTGCAAGTGGCCAGGGCCGGATCGCGCGGTCTGCGCTGTGTCCTGCGCGAGGGCGACCCTGTCTCGGGGCACCGTCCCAGCGTCGACCGGCTGTTCGCCTCGCTCGCCGCGGTGCTCACGCCGTCGCGCGCCCATCACGCGCTCGGCGTGCTGCTCACGGGCATGGGACAGGACGGGGCACAGGGCATGGTCGCGCTCGCGAGCATGGGTGCGCGGACCATCGCCCAGGATCAGGCAAGCTGCGTCGTCTTCGGGATGCCGCGTGCCGCTATCGAACTTGGCGCAGCGCGCGAGGTGTTGCCGATCAATCGCATCGCCTCAGCCATTTTCGCGCCTGCACAGGCCAGCCTCACATGACCGACATGAACCCCTTCCCCTCCGCCCCTCCTCCCGCCTCCGAGGTGGTCCGCATCACCATCGTCCAGGGCGAGGCCAAGGCCAGCAGGGATCCGCGTGTGGAGATGAGCACGATCCTCGGCAGCTGCGTGGCAACCTGCCTGTTCGATCCGGTCGCAAGGGTCGGCGGGATGAACCACTTCCTGCTCGCCGAACCGCCGGCACACGTCCGCAACCAGACCTTCGACAACGACTACGGCCTGTTCCTGATGGAACTGCTGGTCAACGAAATGCTGAGCCTCGGCGCGCACAAGAGCCGGATGCGCGCGCGGCTCTATGGCGGCGCCAACCTCAATCCGGACCTCAGCCCGATCGGCACCGCCAATGCTGCCTTCGCGCGGCAATTCCTCGAGCGCGAGAAGATTCCCAAGGTGTTCGAGGACCTTGAAGGAACCCAGGCGCGGCGCATCCAGTTCCGGCCCGTCAGCGGCCAGGTGCGCGCGCGCCTGGTCCCTGCCGACAACGCTCCTACGCAGAAACCACTGGGGCGGCCGCAATCGGCACTTGGGACCGTCGAGCTATTCTAGGATCAAACGGAGCACATCATGCAATCCAGCCAAACCGCTACCATCCGTGTTCTCACGGTCGACGACAGCGCCTCGATGCGCGCGTTGCTGCTCGGCGCGCTGACATCGCGCGGCTTTGCGGTCGAACAATGCGAAGACGGACAGGAGGCGCTTGAATGGCTCGCCTCCAACGAGGTCGACGTGATCATCACCGATATCAACATGCCGCGCCTCGACGGGTTCGGCCTGATCGAGAAACTGCGCTCGAGCGCGCTCCACGCAGAACGGCCGATCCTGGTCCTCACCACTGAAAGCTCCGACGAGAAGAAACAGCGCGCCCGCAATGCCGGGGCCACGGGCTGGATCGTCAAGCCCTTCGATGCCGACAAGCTCACCGCCGCCCTGCGCCGCGTGATCCACTGATCGAGCCTGCCGCCTCACCGACCGGGGAACGACCATGCGCCACGAACTCATCACCTTCGGCATCGCCAACCAGCGGTTCGGTATCGACATCATGACGGTGCGCGAGATTCGCGCCTGGTCGCCTGTCACCCGGCTGCCGCGCGTGCCCGATTATGTCGCGGGCGTGGTCAACCTGCGCGGCGCGGTGCTGCCGGTGATCGACCTCGCCGCGCGGCTCGGCTGGGCACCCACCGAGGCCACCCCGCGCAACCCGATCATCGTTATCGAATATGACGGCCAGATGCGCGGCCTGATCGTCCATGATGTCGCCGACATCGTCTCGATCGAGGCCGGGACGCTCCAGCATCCCGACGCCATGGGGCACGAGACGATCACCCACTTCCTCGAGGGCATTGCTCCGCTCGGCGAGGACATGGTGATGGTGCTCGATCTGGCGCGGCTGATGGCCGACGAACCCATCGAGCTGGCGGCATGAACATGCCCACCGCCCTGTCCACCGCCTATGTCCCCGCCGGCGCGCCGCATTCGCCGGCCCTGCTTGCCGGCATCGCCGAGACGCTCGCGACCCTCGCCGGAGATGCCGAGGCTTTCGGCATGGTGCTGTGCAGCGATGCGGATGTCGCCGGGCGGCATCTGGTCGCATTGCAGCAGATCGACCGCCTGGCGCAGTCCCTGCGCGAGATCGCCGATGTGCTTGCCGCGCCCGAACCTTCGGCAGCGGTGGCAGCGATCCGTCTCGGGGATCTGCGCAGCGTGCTGGTGCAGGCGGCCGCCGCCTGACCGGGCTTACCTGTCCTGCATGATCGCCGGTGCGGAGGGCACGGGGCCGCCTGTCAGGATCGAGGTGCTCTCGCCCGCGAGAATGCCGACCACCTGCGTCCACACCGCAACATTCTGGCGCAGTTGAACAATGTCGATCTTGTCGAGCGTGTCGTCAGGGGTGTGGTGAAGGTCGAAATAGCGGGTGCCGTCCTGCTGGAGATCGATCAGCGCGCCCTTCTGGTCGCGCACGATGTTGAGGTCCGCCCCGCCCGTCGCGACATCGCTGCCCGCCGAGACCCCGAACCGCGCTACCGCAGATGCGATGCGCTTGTGGAGCGCGGGATTGCTCTCGCGGAAATTGCTGTCGAAGCGCCAGATGCGGTCCGCGCCGAAGTCGCTTTCAAGGCCAACGGCGATGGGCTCCCCGATATGCGCGGCGCTATAGGCCTTGCTGCCCCACAGACCCGTTTCCTCGGCACCCGCCATCAGCACGCGGATTGTGCGCAGGGGAGCGCCGCTCTTCGCCACATTCATCGCCGCCGCCGCGATGATGGCGCAGCCCGCACCGTCGTCGAAAGCGCCCGGCGCGTTCCACCAACTGTCGATGTGGCAGGCGAGCAGCACCGGCGGGAGCACCGGATTGCGCCCGGCGATCTCCCCCACCACGTTGCCGCTTTCGGTCTGGCCGATCTGGCGCGGGTTCATTTCGAGCTTCAGCGTGACCGGGCGACCTTGCGCGCGGGCGAACATGCGTTCGAGGTTCTCCGCATCGGGCAGGCTGAGCGCGCCTGCCGGAATCGCCGCGACACCTGCCGGAAAGCTGGTGCCGCCGGTGTGCGGGTTGCGGTGGTGATCGGTGCCGATCGACTTGATGACGATCCCGGATGCACCCTTGCTTGCAGCGATGCCGGGTCCCACCCAGCGTGCAGGACCGGCGAAGCCGTAGTGCGAGCCGTCCTGCGCCGGGCGCATCTGGTGGCTGACATAGGCGATCTTGCCCTTGAGGCTGCCGTCCGGCGCAGCGCGCAGATCATCGACAGTGCGGAAGAACACCACCTCGGCCTCGATCCCGCCTGCGGGCGTGGCGGCGGAATTGCCGAGCGGCAGGACTTCCAGATCCTGCGCGAACGGCCCCGTCACCCGGGCGCGGGCGATGTCGCCGGGGACCCAGGTGTCCATCATGAAAGGCTCGATCGCGACGTTGCGAAAGCCGTTTGCCTTGAGCCAGGCTGCTGCCCAGGCGCGGCCCCGCGCCTCGGCCTCGGTCCCGGCCTGACGCGGGCCGACCTCGGTGGTGATGCCCGAAACGAAGTCCCAGGCCCGCTCGTCGCCCGCAAGAGCCTGGTCGGCAACCTGTTCGAGGGTCGGTAGCGGCGGCGGCGTGTTGGCCAGCACCGGAGCGGGGACAGCGAGCGAGATGGCGGCAAGCGCGGGGATGATGCGGTTCATGGGAGGGGTGCTATCCCTGCTACTCGCCCAAGTCTAGCCGCTTGCCCTTGTGCCTCCCCTTCCCTATCTGCGCTCCCAAACCTCCCCACCCGAATTAATCGATCCACCAAGGACTGAACCGATGGCCGCGCAATACGCCTATGTCATGAAGGGCATGACCAAAACCTTCCCCGGCGCCCAGAAGCCGGTGCTGAACAACATCTCGCTCCAGTTCTACCAGGGCGCCAAGATCGGCATCGTCGGCCCCAACGGCGCGGGCAAGTCGACCCTCATCAAGATCATGGCCGGGATCGACAAGGACTTCACCGGCGAGGCCTGGCCGGGCGAGAACATTACCGTCGGCTATCTCGAGCAGGAGCCCGAGCTCGATCCGACCAAGACCGTGCTCGAAAACGTGCGCGAGGGCGCCAAGGAAACCGCCGATCTGGTCGCCCGGTTCAACGAAGTCAGCGCGCTGATGTGCGAGCCCGATGCCGATTTCGACGCGCTCGGCGCGGAAATGGGCGAGCTTCAGGACAAGATCGACGCGGTCGACGGCTGGACGCTCGACAACCAGCTCGAAGTGGCGATGGAAGCCCTGCGCTGCCCGCCGGGCGACTGGCCGGTCAAGGACCTGTCGGGCGGTGAAAAGCGCCGCGTCGCGCTCACCCGCCTGCTGATCCAGAAGCCTTCGATCCTGCTGCTGGACGAGCCGACCAACCACCTCGACGCCGAAAGCGTCCAGTGGCTCGAAAACCACCTCAAGGAATATGCCGGCGCGGTGCTGATGATCACCCACGACCGCTACTTCCTCGATAACGTGGTCGAATGGATCCTCGAACTCGATCGCGGCTCCTACTACCCCTACGAAGGCAACTACTCGACCTACCTCGAGAAGAAGGCCAAGCGCATGGAGCAGGAAAGCCGCGAGGAAAGCGGCAAGCAGAAGGCGCTGCAACGCGAACTCGAGTGGATCCGCCAGACCCCGGCCGCGCGCCAGACCAAGTCCAAGGCGCGTATCCGCAAGTTCGAGGAGCTTCAGAACAGCCAGGACAATCGCCAGGTTGGCAAGGCGCAGATCGTCATCCAGGTGCCCGAGCGCCTCGGCGGCAAGGTGATCGAGGCCAAGGGCATCTCCAAGGCCTATGGCGACAAGATCCTGTTCGAGAACCTGTCCTTCATGCTGCCCCCGGGCGGCATTGTCGGCGTGATCGGGCCGAACGGCGCGGGCAAGTCCACGCTGTTCAAGATCCTCACCGGCAAGGAAACCCCCGACAGCGGCACGATCGAGATCGGCTCGACCGTGCGCCTCGGCTATGTCGACCAGAGCCGCGACCACCTCGACCCGAAGAAGAACGT